>CERD01114373.1_pt1 | contig 292499 bp, 263 predicted proteins | sample 530931 | NCBI WGS metagenome assembly CERD01 (sample SAMEA2621101, study PRJEB7988) | marine metagenome | isolation source: saline water (ENVO:00002010), including
GGTTGTAGGTCTTTTTTCAAGTTCTGTTTCAAAACTTGCCAAATTGTCTTGGTTGAGAAAAAGTATTCAAATAATGAGTGCCCTCGCTCTTCTATATTTAAGTTTCTATTTCTTTAGGATCTTCAGCTTTTATCTATAATTAGTTTTCACCCACAAGACGTAATTAACACCAAAATACCTAAAATTTCTCTATTGCTTAAGAACTATATTTTTAAGTATTTGCTTAAATACGTAATTAATTATACCTTAGTTCGCCTAAATAATTATTATGAAAATGGAAATTTCTTGTACGAGAGCTGAAGCTGACCATAAGCAGTTGCTAAACTGCAAAACGGTCATTGATGGTATGACCAATGATTTCGATAAAATAACAAAACTACTATCCATCTCAGGTAATGAGGTTCGTTTGAAAATTCTATTTCTCTTAAATATGGAAAAAGAACTGTGTCCTTGTGATTTATCCGACATTTTAGGTATGAGTGTTCCCGCGGTTTCACAGCATATACGAAAAATGAAAGATGCAGCTATTATAAGCTCAAGGCGAGAAGGACAAACCCTATACTATTCATTGAACGAGGATGAGACCGATATTCTGGATAGTATTTTTAAGTCAATTCAATTAAAAAGAAAAACAGCATAAATTTTTAATAATGAGTACCGTAAAAACATCGAAAAATGCAGCTTATACAGGTTTGTTTGCTGCTGTAGCCGCATCATCTTGTTGCATACCACCAGTTATCGCATTAATAGCCGGCGTTGGGGGAAGTGCATCGGCTTTATCTTGGATGGAACCTTTTAGACCTTATTTAATTGGTATCGCTGTCATAGCAATTGGCTATGCGTGGTATGATTATCTAAAACCGAAAAAAAGCAGAGGATTGTTGTGAAGTAGATGCAAAGCCAAAGTGGTTTCAAACCAAAGGTTTTTTAATTGGTATTACGGTATTTGCGGCTATATCCATAAGTTTTCCATATTATGCTCACATATACGGTTGAAATTAACCCTAAAGTTGCCCAACAGCTCTCGGACGACTACAATATTACAAGTGCTGGAGAAAGCTATATGCCACCAGAAATATTCGCTACAGATACTTTAGCTAATCCTTTTATAATCGCTGTATTGTTAATAGGCGGTCTATTGGTTGGTTTTGGTCCAAGATATGCAGGTGGTTGTACATCGGGACACGCCATTTCCGGATTAAGTAATCTGCAATTGCCCTCACTTATAGCTGTTATAGGCTTCTTCATCGGTGGGTTGGTAATGATACATTTAATTTACCCTTTAATCTTTTAAAAATGAGATACATCACATATTTAGCAATTGGTATTTTCTTCGGAATTATAATGCTCAAATCCGAAGCCGCATCGTGGTTTCGTATTTATGAGATGTTCCAGTTTGGCAGTTTTCATATGTACGGAATAATAGGTTCAGCTTTGGTGCTTGGAATCATTGGCGTTCAGATAATCAAAAGAAAAAAAATTAAACCGTTTGACGGAAGTGAAATGAGTCTAAAGCCTAAAGATAAAAGTGTCGCTCGATATTTAATAGGTGGAATTATATTCGGTTTAGGATGGGCTCTTGCAGGTGCGTGTCCTGGCCCTATGTATGTACTGGCAGGCGCAGGTTATGTTTCTATTTTGGTTGTGATTTTTGGTGCAGTTGTAGGTACTTTTTTATAAGGTCTTGTAAAAAATAAATTGCTACATTAAATATTAAAAAAGTTATTTAATATGGGGGTGAATATAAACGTGAGGTAATATCAATATTTTAAATGGAATTTATTTCAAACAACTATCATCTTAGTAGGTTATGATTGTATAAAAAAGATAGTTTGACAGTATATTCAACAAGCAAATTTTACAACTTTTTCAGCGAATAACGTAACCGCTTACCTATATTCTATTCCGAAATTTGTGTAAAATAAAGCGAGTGATAAATGGAGACAATCAATATATTCGAGACTGAAACTAAGGAGCAAAAAACGGGAATAAAAGAATCATTCCCGGTTACAGGAATGACCTGCGCATCGTGTGCAGCAAGCGTTGAATCTGTATTAAAACATACGGAAGGCGTTTTTGATGCAAGCGTAAATTTTGCCAATAGCTCTGTTCTTGTAGAGTACGACAAAGAGTTGAGTCCTAATCAGCTTCAAAATGCACTTCGCGAAGTGGGCTATGATATTATCATTGATGCGGAGAATCCTTCGGAAGTACAACAAGAACTACAGCAAAAGCACTATCAAGACATAAAAAATCGCACTATTTGGTCAGCCATTCTTACGCTTCCAATTTTTGTATTAGGAATGTTTTTTATGCAATGGGAACCAGGTAAGTGGATTTCTTTACTATTGGCTTTCCCTATTCTGTTTTGGTTTGGGCGTAGCTTTTTTGTCAATGCTTTCAAGCAAGCGAAACACGGTAAGGCGAATATGGATACCTTGGTGGCCTTGAGTACCGGAATTGCATTTTTGTTTAGTATTTTCAACACCTTTTTTCCTGAATTTTGGTTGAGTCGTGGTATCGAGCCTCACGTCTATTATGAGGCGGCTACTGTCATTATAACCTTTATTTCCTTGGGGAAACTCTTGGAAGAAAAGGCAAAATCCAATACCTCTTCAGCCATTAAAAAGCTGATGGGTTTACAACCCAAAACGCTAAAGATTATTGAGAATGGGGAAGAAATTGAAATCCCCATTTCATCTGTTCAGGTAGGGCAAACTATTCTTGTAAAACCTGGAGATAAAATTCCTGTTGACGGATTGGTATCTAAAGGAAGTTCTTTTGTTGACGAAAGTATGATTACAGGAGAACCCGTTCCTGTAGAAAAGATAAAGGATGAAAAGGTATTTGCAGGTACTGTAAATCAAAAAGGTAGCTTTCAATTTACTGCTGAAAAAGTAGGTGGCGAAACCCTGCTTTCCCAAATCATAAAAATGGTTCAGGAAGCACAGGGAAGCAAAGCACCTGTGCAAAAATTGGTTGATAAAATCGCAGGAATATTTGTTCCGATTGTATTAGGGATTTCTATTATTACCTTTATTGTTTGGATGTCGGCTGGAGGCGATAATGCATTTTCACAAGCCTTGTTGACATCTGTAGCAGTATTGGTTATAGCCTGTCCTTGTGCGTTAGGTTTGGCAACACCTACTGCCATTATGGTGGGTATTGGTAAAGGTGCAGAAAACAATATTCTTATAAAAGATGCCGAAACTTTAGAACTTGGTCATAAAGTGAATGCGGTCATTCTTGATAAAACGGGCACCATTACAGAGGGAAAACCTTTAGTAACTGATATATTCTGGAGGGATAAACTTGAAAATAAAAATGAATACAAACAAATTCTTTTGGCTATCGAAGCACAATCAGAACATCCTTTGGCAGAAGCGGTAGTCAACCATTTAAAGGATGAAAAAGTTGAGCAAGCTGAAATTGCTTCTTTTGAAAGTATCACAGGGATGGGTGTAAAAGCTCAAACAGAAAATGGTTCACAATACTATGTGGGGAATCATAAACTAATGCTTGAGAAAAATATTCAAATCGATGCTTCCTTGATGCAAATAGCAGAAAGTCTCGAAGAGCAAGCGAAAACAGTCATTTTCTTTGGCAATGAAAAACAAGTGCTGGCGATACTCGCTATTGCAGACAAGGTTAAGGAAACTTCAAAAAAGGCTATAGCAATGCTTCAAGAAAGAGGTATCGAGGTCTATATGCTTACTGGAGATAATAATAAAACCGCATCTGCCGTGGCAAAACAAGTGGGAATAACGAATTACCAAGGAGAAGTAATGCCTTCTGAAAAAGCAACTTTTGTTGAAAAATTACAAGCTGATGGTAAGATAGTAGCTATGGTTGGTGATGGTATCAATGATTCCCACGCTTTGGCACAAGCCAATGTAAGTATCGCAATGGGTAAAGGTTCGGACATCGCAATGGACGTAGCGAAAATGACCTTGATAACGTCAGATTTGCAATCCATTCCAAAAGCGTTGGAACTCTCAAAAAGAACCGTATTGGGCATACGACAGAATCTGTTTTGGGCATTCATATATAATCTCATTGGGATTCCAATTGCAGCAGGCGTTTTGTATCCCGTAAATGGATTTTTATTGGACCCAATGATTGCAGGAATGGCAATGGCTTTCAGTAGCGTATCAGTAGTTCTGAATAGCTTAAGGCTTAAACGAGTAAAACTTTAAGAGGCCGTTTTGAAAGTTATGGTTAGAATTTTTATAGATTATTTTTGATACAGAACGAGATAAAATCTTTTAAGGATAGCAGGGCTATCGTTCAAAATTTTAACGAAGTAATGTGCAAAAAGAAGCATAAAAAAATAATTGATAACTTTTAAAATGACCTCTATTATTAATTTTAAATTCAAATACTATGAAAACTTTAAAATTTAAAACGAATATCAATTGTGGTGGTTGTGTATCAAAAGTGACCCCTTTTTTAAACAAGCAAGAAGGTGTAGAAAGTTGGGAGGTGGATACTGCCAACCCAGATAAAATTCTAACAGTAGAAAGCGATGGTGCTTCAGAAGAAGATGTAAAGGCTACATTGCAAAAAGTAGGCTTTAAAGCGGAACCAGTAGATTAATAGCTCGGTATAATATGGTTTATATTTTAATTTTTGTTATGATTCTTCTCTTTGCTATTCAATTTTACAGAAAAGCGAAACGCCATAGCGTAAAGCCTTTTCCAGAGCATTGGCACAAATTATTAATGAAGAATGTTCTTTATTATAAAAACCTTTCTAATGGCAGGCAACTTGTTTTTCAACAAAGAATGATGGAGTTTTTAAGTGAAGTTTATATAGATGCTGTGCAGTTTGAATTGGAAGAATTGGACAAAATTTTAATTGCTGCGAGTGCAGTAATACCTGTTTTTGGATTTAAAGAATGGCATTACACTAATTTAAGTGGTATTTTATTGTACCCGGACAATTTTAATGAAGATATGCAATTTAGCAGTAAGGATAACTCACGCCATATTGGAGGAATTGTTGGGAATGGACGTTTTGAGAAGCAAATGATTTTATCCAAAAAAGCATTGTATCACGGTTTTAAAAACACAACAGATAAAAGCAATACTGGCATACACGAATTCGTACATTTAATTGATAAGTTGGATGATAGAACAGATGGTGTGCCAGAACGATTATTAGAGTATCAATACGCCATACCTTGGCTGAATTTAATCCATAAGGAAATGGAAGCCATAAACGACAACCATTCTGATATCCGAAAATATGGTGGTACAAACCAAGCAGAATTCTTTGCAGTAGCTTCAGAGTATTTCTTCGAGCGTCCAGACTTGCTTAAAAAGAAACATCCAGAACTGTATAAAATGTTGGTTAAATGCTTCAATCAAAAATTAGCATATCCAATTCAAATTTAGTTTCTATTTAGGAAAGACTAAATCTGTTATTGGAAATCATAAAGAGCAGACATTTTGTTGTTACAAACAGGTTTAGCATATTCAAAATATCCGCTCGTTGTTTTTTTGATTTTCCTTAAAAGTTTATAACACTATCCAATGCATCATCTGCTTCTTTATGGATGAAATTGGCTTGATAGTTCAAGGTGGTTTTCAAATCACTGTGGCGATACAATTTTTGAAGCATTAAAGGATGTATTGCATCCCCAGCAATATTCCCAAAACTATGACGGGCGATGTGCATAGTTATTTTCTTATTTATTTTAGCCTTTTTAGAGATTGATTTTAGATTATTATTAAACCTCTTTGTAGCAGTTTTTCTCTTGTTATATAAGTCTTTCGCATTTTCAGGGTCGGCCTTTTTCAATTCAGGAAAAACATAATCATCATCGCTTCTTTTATCTTCTCTATATTGGTCTAGAATCTTCAGTATCTTTTCAGGAATTTTTAATGATAGAAGCTTTGCGTTTTTATGCATTCTATAATGCAGTCTATTGTCATAAATATCTGACCATCTTGTTCGCAAAACATCAGAGACACGCATACCGGCAAAATTGAAACTATACAGCCATACATTTCTAGTATGTGTTTCTATTGGACATAAATTAGTGAGGTTTTCAATTCTTTGAATCTCTAAAATATTCAGACCAACTTTGGAGGTTTCAGGGAACCTAATCCGAATTTTGTCTGTTCCAAATGGATACAATTCTCGACTTACAATTTTATGCTTGATAGCCCTATTGAACAAAAGCCGGATAAGAACCAAAATATTCATAATCGAGGTTTCTGAAAGAGAATGTTTTACCTTTAAGTTTAGCATTAGCTTTTTAAGATAACGTTCATCTATTTCTTGAAATGAAAGCTGTTTAGTTTTATTGAACCTAATAATAAAACTTACCCAAGCTTTATCCGTAGACAAACGATTTAATTTTTCCGAACTTTCCAAATCGTCAAGATGTTCTTGAGCCAATTCAAAAAAGGTTGAGCTATTTCCAGATGAATAAATTTCTTTCTTTATTTGGTTCGCGGATGCATCTTTATTATCAGATTGCAACGTGATAAGCGCTTTATTAGCTTCTGAAAGTTTTTGGGATAGTAAACTATTTAGATTGTCAAAATTGGAGTTTGACTTTTTAACACGAATATTCTTTTCGTCCCAATCTTCCAATTCAATATAGTGACCTATGTATTGGTATGTTGATTTACGATTTTTTGTGATGCGAATAGCAAGAGGGTAAAGACCTTCTTTATTCGACTTTTTGCGAAGAACTATTTTTGCGTTTGATGACATTGTTACCTGTTTTTAATACGAAAGTCAAATCAGGTACAACATTTGGTTCTAGAACCAGTATAAAGATACAATATTATTGGGTTCTTTGGGTACAACATAGGTACAACAAATGCTGAAATCAATTGATATTAGATGATATCAAATAAAATGTGAAATCACTTAAACAATTGGAAATGAATGACTTTGTTCTTGTTTGGGCAAATGTACGCTAGACTTAGGATCTAGTGCCGCAAGGTGTGAGAGTTCGAGTCTCTCCGCCTGTACAACAAGGGAAAGCCGACTTTTAGGAGTCGGCTTTTTTAGTTCTGGGTAACACATGGGTAACACAATTGGATATTTTTCGGTTGGACATTTTAGATGATACCATTTCCAACCTTTTGATGTCAAATTGAATAATTGTTAGTCTTTTATGGGTGTTTCAGGGACGAGCCCCAAATCTTACCATGACTTAATTGCGCCTGGATCCTGTTTCGATTTTATAGTGTTCCGGCAGATAAGCGTAAGGTAAAATCGAAATAGGGCGCCCCTACTTTTGATTTGGAACACTTTTCTTCGATTTCTTTCACTTTGCGACCATCGGGAGTAAAGCGAGTTTGTTTTTGTGGCCACAAGAACACATCTCGCGCTTCCTGACCAAATCCATTTTTGTGCCATACTGCCAATATTACTTTTCGGTCTTCAGTGGTACACTTTTCAAGCTAAGCTTTTAAGTTTTCCTGCTTAATTTCTACCCTTTTATATTCATTAAAGACTGCTGATGAAGGAAAAAATAGAATCTTCTTTATTGCTGATCGTACTAAGTTTGTGGTCCGTTTCTAATACATCCATTTTCAAGGACGCATTTTGAAAATCTGAAATTTTAAATCTTTTTTTCTTCACCAGCTTATTATTTCCAATTTCACCTACCTTCTTACCCAACTTAATAATGAAAGGGCCTAAAGCTTAGGTCGGTACTTAAATTCAAGTAACCTATATTACCGTTTAGGAAGGAGAGGTAACCTTTAGGTAGGATTAGGATTATAGAAGTTACCCAGTTCCATGTCCTAGTGCCACTTGCCTCTTTCGTTCCTAGGTAACTAGGTAGGTACTTTTCCATATTTTCTAAAATTTCACGGATAACATTCAGGAGAAAATTGCTTTACAAAACTGGTGTCAAATGTAATCAGTAAAGTTTGCTTTAGTGAAACGGTCAATACTGTTGGACGGTGGACCCTTCAACCTTCACGACGATGAAACAATTATTTTTTTCTTTCAGTAGCCGGACAGTTTTACCTAAATTTTTGATGATATGATGACAATGTCCGTAACAGCCCATAATCATTATGCTTTAAGCATCATCGATTTGTCATCACCGCATCATTTTTTAATATTTCAAAGGCTGTTCCGTCATCATTATTTTTTTTGATGACAAAATGATGACAGCATCAGATACCGTAAAAATTGACCTCGACATATTCCGTCATCGTTTCATCAAAATGTCTGGCCGAAATAAAGTAACACCGCTTTTTTTCATTAGTGACCAATAGAATAGTATTTAGATTTTTTATAATGATTTCTATGAGGTTTGAAAAAAGTTGTTTCTACAATGGTTCGTTATTTAATACTACTTCAAGATGCTGCACCATTAAAAATGAAAAAAGACCCGCTGAGGGGTCTTTTACTTTAATAATAAATTTTAGAATTTAATTGCCCTCGCTCAACGAAAAACTTCCGTCACCAGTGAAAGAGTTAACGGTAATCGTTACCGACCATATACCAGAGGTTCCTGCATCGGTTACCCCAGAAAAGGAATCAGGCTCAACCGCTCCGTTCAAAGACCTGTTTAAAACGGTATTGCCATCGGCATCCAACACAACCATATTGAAAGTACCTTCGGTAGTTGCCGTAATGTCAGCATTATAATCTGCAGTGGTAAGATTGTTGTTCCAACTAAATACGCGTGTTGCAGAACCGCCATTTCCCGTAAAGCTTGCATCAACATCGCCATTAAAATCTGAACGGTCACCAACAACAAAATCAGATGGGGTGGCTCTTAACTCGGTCCCATTAACGGATACCCTTGCAAAAGCATCGTCATCTTTGCTGCATCCAACAAAAGTGGTCGCCGCGACGGCAGTAAGAATTGTAAAAAATAAATTTGTAAGTTTCATAACATTTATAAGATTTGATTATTTCATTTTAATAACAACATTAACGGGCAAAACCCTACTTTATTGTCCCTTTTATTTGGCAACATACTGTTACTGGATGTATTTCGAATTATTCAAGATAGCTTGTAGAAGGTATTTGAAAGGGATATAGACGTTTTATATAAGGACAGTTAAAAAGACCGAGATAAGAATTCAGGGCAGTGTCCTGAAAATCGTTCGTTTTAAAATACTATCTACGATTACCTATTTAAATCGAAGTCATTGAACCTAGGAATTTTTTGGTATGGGACATCCTATTATTTTTTTGATGCCAAAATCAAAAGCCGGTAAAACCGGCTTTTAAATTTCATAAAGGGATTTGGGTTGTCGCTTAAGAAGTTTTGGAAAATAGATTTAGATTAATCTTCTAAAAGGTCAATCTGTGCTTTAATGGCATTACGAATGCTCTGGGCCAAATCATTATTTCCATCTGGGTCAGAAGGACTGATTTCAATTGTTCCATCGGCATTACCATCAGAAGCTTGGGATAGATTCACCCCTACCGTACTGTCAAAAACCAGGCTTAAGTCAAAATCGATCACGATACTTTCTGGGGTAGAAGAAATCGCAATATCAAAGGTCGGATCTTCGAAATCCACTTCTACCTCATCTTCAAAATCGTGCCAAAAGATAAAAGGAGTTCCTTGAATCGTACCTTGGATAAGTACGGATTTTCCGAACAGATCGCTTGTAGCATCGGTACTTGTGTCGAACTTGAATTCCAGTTCCTCAAAATTGCCCATGGGTAGGGAAACGTTCAGGAAACCGATCTGTCCGGCCATCAAATCAAGTTCAAAAGGACCGGCTAGTTCGATATCATCCTCGAAATCATAATAGCCGTTATCGTCCCATTGCTCGTTATCATCGGCCTCATAGTCATCTCCCGAATCTTCAAGATCGAATTCCAACTCAAATTCTTTAAGGTTCATTCGAAAATCAGTGACCACTACATCATTATTGGTGGTCTTGGCCGTAAGGGATTTCCCAGTAGGACTACTGAAAGAGCTTTTCGCGCTAACACTCAGCGTACCTGGACCATTGGGGGAATCTTCTTTAGAACAGCCAACAAGTGTCATAATCGATAGGAAAAAGACGAACTTGAAATAATTTAAATCTACTAATTGTGAATTTTTCATGTTAAATGATTTGGGGTTTATTTGGTATAAACAACTCAACGCTCCTATACCCTACCTTACATAACGACAAAAATTTATAAAATTGTGCGAAATTGATTTTAATAATCTGTAATTGAGGCCTTTCGAATTCTCATATAATTATGGAATGTAGAGTATAGTACAATGTTTTGATGTTTCGCAAGAATCATTACCTAATAATTAGGTAGGTATTGATGGCTGAAAGAATTCATAGGTATAATATCAAGTGTTCCCTGAAATACAGTGAGGGGGTGGATGTCACCACAGGAGTAATTATTATAGAAAAAACAATGACCAAAACAATTGAAGACTTATTAAAAGGACCTGGAGAAATAAAAATTCGAATTAACCATTATCTATTGGTCACAAGTTTAGGGTCTTTAGCAGCGCTTTAATCAATAAAAGTGACTACGGAAGGTAAACTGACCTTATTATAAGAAAATTTCTTGGGAAATGAAGGTCAGGTTAAACCTCAATATCAATTTTCCTCCTGTTGTTATGGGGATTCACAAAACGGCCGTTTTATGGGGCATTTTAAAGGGGATAAAACCTTTTTCATAGATAGTCCTATTCCCGGTCTCTTTTAGTATTCTCTTTAATTAAGCTTTTACGGGATAGAAAAAATTACTTCGTTGTAGATATTTACAATTCTATGATTATTTAGAAAAATTAATTATTGCGTTTAAAGCTTCATCAGCATTCTTATGAATGAAGTTGCCTTGATAACCTATGGTAGTGCTTAGATGAGTATGTCGATATAATTTTTGAAGCATTTGCGGAGAAACTTTATCACTGGCTATATTTCCAAAACTATGACGGGCAATGTGATTGGTGATTTTTTTGTCGATTTCGGCAAGGTCTGCAATTACAGTTAGGTTCGTATTTAGTCTTTTGATTGAAGTTTTAATTCTAGAGTAAATAGCCTTAGAGTCATTGATGGGTATTGTCTTAAGTTCTGGAAAAATATAATCGTACTTGTTTTTTTTATCGACTTGGTAATGGGATAAAATTTTAATTACAGGTTCTGGAAGTTTTAAAGAATCAGCCTTATCATTCTTACTCATTTTGTAGTATAGCCTTTCAGCCACAATATCACTCCAACGCATTCTTAAGACATCCGAAATCCGGATTCCCGCTAAATAGAATGAAAAAAGAAAAACGTTTCTAGTATGCCAAACTGCTGTTCTTGTGTCCAAGTCAAGTTCTTCGATTTTTCGAATTTCATGTTCATCAAGACCGATTTTAATGGTCTGGGGGTATTTAATCTTTATTTTGTCCTTACCAAAAGGATAGAATTTTCTATCCACAATTTTTCTGCTAATAGCTTTATTGTACAGTAATCGAATCATAACGAATATATTCATTACTGAGCGTTCAGATAGTCCTGATGTAGTTCTGAGATAAATTTTTAATTTTTTTAATAAATTCTCATCAATTTCCTCAAATTCGAAGTTCCGTTTTTTAGCGAATTCTTTTATTCTGTTTATTTTACTTCTATCAGAGATTGCCCTATTATGATTATTTGCTTTGATTAAATCTTCGACATGCTCATCGGCAAGTTCGAAAAACGATAGCCTCTTGGTGTTTTTTCTGATGGAGTCTATAATTTGTTTTGCGGAATAATTCTGTTTCGAAGTTTCCATTTCAAATATGATATCTTCAATCTCATCATACTTCTTTCTTATTAGCCTATTCAACTGCTTATTTCTTGAATGGGAAGATTTTACTTTTCCGGCTTTTTCGTCCCAAAATTTCGGGTCTACCTTTTGCCCCAAATGGTAATAACTTCGTTTACGATTTACGGTGAGCCTTAGAGCAAGTCTATAATCTCTGTTTCCTTTTGTGTCGGTTTTAGTGTGTAAAACTGTTTTTAAGGTTGCCATATCTTACCGATTTTTTATAAAGATAAACATTCGGGGTAACACATGGGTAACACATTTTATGGTTTCATATCGATTCAAATGAGTATAAATAAAATTATAAGTAATTAAATATCAATGATTTGTATTATTTTGGTATGATTTGATATGCTTAAAAGCTGAACTTAGGATCTAGTGCCGCGAGGTGTGAGAGTTCGAGTCTCTCCGCCTGTACAACGAAAGCCTTTCAGGAAACTGAGAGGCTTTTTTTATGGATACTTTGAATGTTTTCTTTCTGATACTTCATCAGTTGAATTCTATCAGGTTTTTACAACAAGAGATTATAGTTGTGAGCAATTATTGCAAAAACCGGATATAATTAGATTGTGGACTTTTGCCACATAACCATCCGGCAATGGTACAGATATATCTCGTTCTAAACATTCCACTTTTCCGCATTCTAAACATCTAAAATGCATGTGGTTGTGAGAATGTAGCTGCTTTTCTTCTCCACAATTGGAACATAGGGCAAAGTATTGTTTACCATCGTCGCCAACAATTTTGTGTACTTTACCGTCTTCACAGAATCTGTTTAGAACTCTATAAATGGTAGCTCTATCAATATCAGATTCAATATTGGCTTGTATCATATCATGACTCAAGGCGTTCCCCGAAGATTTAAGTACTTGCAAAATTTCGGTTTTAGATGGTGTTTTTCTTCTCTTCATAGTTTTAATGCGACTATGTTGCAATATACTAAAATTTCATTACATTTGCATTGTGTTAAAGCGACATAATCGCATTAATGAAAATGTTTTGTTTTAAATCAATATTCAAAATACACTTATATGGTAGATAGTAAAATTTTTGATGTTATTATTATTGGAGGTAGTTATGCAGGTTTATCAGCTGCAATGTCCTTAGGTAGGTCATTGAGAAACGTATTAATTATTGATGGTGGTAAGCCCTGCAATAGGCAAACACCACACTCACATAATTTTATTACACAAGACGGTGTAGAGCCGAGCCGTATTAATGAACTAGCAAAAGATCAAGTGCTTAACTATGATACCGTGGAGTTCATTGAAGATTTTGCCCTTAATGCCAAAAAAACTGAATCAGGTTTTAATATTACGACGTTATCTGGTACAGTTTTCAATGCCCATAAATTGATATTTAGTAGCGGTATAAAAGATATTATGCCAGATATACCGGGTTTTTCTGATTGTTGGGGTATCTCTATCATTCATTGTCCTTATTGCCATGGTTTTGAAAATAAAGGTAAAAAAACGGCTATTTACGCCAGTATACCTAGAGCTTTACATTTGGCTCCATTGATCAAGAATCTTACTGGTAACCTAACATTGATCATAAAAAATATGACCGATTTAAAAGAAGATGAAATTCAAATATTAAAGAATAATCAAGTTAAGTTCATAGTTGCTGATATTACTTCAATTGAACATGATTTGGGTAATTTAACAAGTATAGGTTTTAGCAATGGAGAAAAACATTCTTTTGAAGCTCTATACGCATCGTTACCATTTGAACAGCATTCACAATTACCTCAAGAACTAGGGTGTACCTTTACTGATGACGGGTATATTGATGTTACCCCTTTTCAAGAAACTTCTATAAAAGGTGTTTATGCCTGTGGAGATAATTCAAATATGTTAAGGTCAGTTGCAAACGCAGTTAATACCGGAAACTTTACCGGTGCCAAGGTCAATGCAGATTTGGCCAATGAGCAATTTAAATAATTGCTATTACAGGCTATTGCTAACGTTCAATAAAATATGTGTGAGATCATAATTAAGGTTAGTGGTGAACAAAGTCATTTTTCTGTAATAAAGTATGCCTTATAAACTGATTGTTATGGATGATTTTTGGGAGCTTAGTTTTAAGAGAAACACTGTCATGTGGGGAAAGGAACCAGCCGATGCCGCGGTTATGGTAGCCAATAGTTTTAAGGTTAAAGGCTACGATGAAATTTTAATGCCCGGCTGTGGCTATGGTAGAAATGCCTTGCCCTTTATTGCTATGGCAATGAATGTTACAGGAATAGAAATTTCGGCTACAGCTATAGCTATTGCATCTAATTTGGTACCTGATAAATTCAAAATTTATAATGGTAATGTAACCGATATGCCATTTGATCAAAAGTTGTATGATGGTATTTTTTGCTACTCGTTATTGCACCTTTTAAATAGTGTACAAAGAAGTAACTTAATTAGAAATTGTTATAACCAGCTTAATATAGGTGGTTCTATGGTTTTTGTTACGTTGTCTACTAATGATCATCAATTTGGTAAAGGAACCAAGATTTCCAAAAACCATTATTTATCCAAACATCATATTGAATTATATTTTCATGACATCGCTTCTATTCACAAGGAATTTAGTGATTATGGTATAAGTGATGTAAGAGAAATTATTGAGCCTGTAAAGGGTATGAAAAATGCTTCAAATCAGCATTTATGGGTGATTACCTGTACCAAATAAACTGTTGGTTCATAATAACTATGAGTAGGTTTGTGTAGATCATATGGTTTAGAAGTATAGTAGGTGTTGTAAGTTTTTGGTTGAATTCACCTCTAATACTTTAATATTGGTTGAATTGTAATTAAAACAATAGTTATGGGTTTTGAAAAAGTATCTTTTATTAATTCTCAAGGAAAAAAATTAGCGGCACGACTAGAAAGACCTGATAACCAAGAACCTCATAGCTATGCTATTTTTGCGCATTGTTTTACTTGTAATAAGAACTTTTCTGCGGTTCGTAATATATCAAGGGCATTGGTGAGTAAAGGTCTTGCCGTGCTAAGATTTGATTTCACCGGACTTGGAGAGAGCGAAGGGGAATTTGAAGAGACCAACTTCTCCTCTAATGTGTCCGATCTTATTGAGGCTGCGAAATATTTAGAACAGCATTATAAAGCTCCATCTTTATTAATTGGTCATTCTTTAGCTGGTGCTGCCGTAATATTTGCTGCGTCTGAATTAGATTCTGTTGCTGCAGTTTCTACAATTGGGGCGCCGTCTTCACCAGCTCATGTACAACATTTATTTAAGTCCAATGTAGATGAAATAAATGCAACAGGTAAGGCAAAAGTGAATATCGGAGGACGCGATTTTACCATTAAAAAGGATTTTATAGATGATATTGAATCTAAACCCATGAAAGAGGTCCTAAAGAATTTAAGAAAACCGTATTTGGTGCTGCATTCTCCTCAAGATACCATTGTAAATATTGAAAATGCAAAAGAATTGTACCAATATGCTCATCATCCAAAGAGCTTTATTTCTATTGATAAGGCCGATCATCTTTTGATGGATAGTGTAGATTCTACCTATGTAGGTAATGTTATTGCAGGTTGGGCAGAGCGGTATTTGGATATTCCTAAAGGTACACCTTTAAAAACATCTCACCAGGTGGCAGTAAGTATTGGTAATGAGGGTTTCACCTCTGAAATAGTGGCTGGTAATCATTTGTTGATCGCAGATGAGCCAAAGGATTTTGGCGGTAATGACTTTGGTCCGTCCCCTTATGATTATGTTTCTTCAGGATTAGGTGCTTGTACGGCCATGACGTTGAGAATGTATGCTTCAAGAAAAAAGTGGGACTTACAAAAGGTTATAGTACATGTTGATCACGGTAAAGAACATGCTCCTGATTCTCAAAATACTTCGACTATTAAAAAGATCGATACTTTTAAACGAAGTATAGAATTGTTCGGTGATTTAGACGATAGTCAAAAGAATAGGTTAATGGAAATTGCAGATAAATGTCCTGTACATAAAACCTTGTCCGCAACATCGGTTATAATAACAAAACTTAAATAAAATAAACTAAAATAATATGGTAAAGGCTATATGGAATAATACGGTAATTGCAGAAAGTGATTCTATGGTACAGGTTGAAGGCAACCATTACTTTCCACCTTCAACAATTAAAAAAGAATATTTTAAAACTACGGATACACATACAAGTTGCCCCTGGAAAGGAGTAGCATCTTACTATGATATAGAGGTTGATGGTGATGTCAACAAAGATGCCGCATGGTATTATCCAGAAGTATCAGAATTGGCAAAAGGTATTAAAGGGTATATCGCTTTTTGGAAAGGGGTAGAAGTAAAGTGAAATAAAAAGGACCGGAACAACCGGTCCTTTTGTTTTAAGCTTGTATTTTTATCTATGCTGTGGCATTCTGTGGTGCCCAGTGACTGCATGACATACCTGGAGCTGCTTTTTGTGGGTTAGCGCAATCGCTAGATTCAAACTTTACACAGGTTACACAATTAGTCTCATCTTTTAAGGCTGCTTTCATTTCAAAACTATCACACGTATAACTATTTCCTACTTTTACGCCATGTACTTTACACGTGTTGCCTTCAACCAAATTATCACAATTAACACAACTATTTCCAAATCTTATCGACATAATCTTCTATTTTAAGTTCCTAATAAATTTACATTCACATACGTTTAGAAGCAATTTAAATAGCTGTAGTTCAGTAGTATGTATTTAGATTATTTAAAAATAGCTGAACATGTGTTTTATATGTTTTAACTTAAAAATGTTTTTGTCCAGAAAACTCCATAGCCTCTCCTTTACCGAAACCAAAACTTATACCCAATGTAATAAATCTTCCGCGCTTACTATAATCTCTTAGGTAGTAGGTAGGTTGTGTGGTTATACTTTCACTTATACGCGACGCAAATACATCACGTACGCTCAAGTTTACAATAGCTTTACCTTTTAAAATCTTTTTTCTTGCCCCAAAATCCATAAATAAATTTTCAGATACTTCTTGTTGCAAGGTTCTATAATTTGATCGGTAATTACCTATAAGTTCAATGTCAATATCTGCAGGTAATTTAAACTTACCTGTAAGTCGCGTAGACCATTGATCTCCAGTAAAATCAAATGAGCTTCCTTCAAAATCCCCTTCACGGGCAAAGTGGCTATAATTAAAATCATTTGTAAACGACACCCAGTTTGCAGGTATGTATTTAGCATTGAATTCAATACCAGTAGTGTTGCTTGTGCCCACATTTTCTGGTCTGGATATACTTACATTGTCCTCAAATTCTACGATCCGTTCCACAACATCTTCAGTATGTCTGTAAAACACGCCCAGGTTCATAGACATTTTACCAATCTTATAGATACTGGTTACCTCAAAACTGTCCGTGAATTCAGCTTGTAAATCAGCATTACCGGTACTGATACTAAAGTTATTCCTAATATTGAAAAACGGATTCAGATCCCATAGTCGTGGTCTAAATATACGTTTAGAATACCCTGCTTGTAATGAAAGGTCATCATTGATCTTATAAGAAGTGTGCCCACTAGGAAATAAGTTGTTATACTTGTTGTCATTGGCAACGTTGGTGTTTCTCAATAGTGTGGCAACATCGGTATCTTCAAAGCGAAGCCCTACTTTAAGGCCCCATTTATCGCCTTCGTAAGCTGTAGTGCCATAAATGCCCAATACCTTTTGGGTCCACTCAAAAATATTGGTCAGGTTTGGGTCTTCTATAAAGTTTGTACCGTCATAATTACTTATGGCAAAATCGTTTTCTACATCATTAATTTGATATTGTGCACCGGTTTCCAATGTAAATTTTTCTGACCAAGGATGTGTATAATCTGCTTTGAACGTATATTCTGCCTGGCTAAAATCTGTTCTACTTTTTTGAAGCATGTCATCTTCATTACCAAAAGTTGTAGTATTCGTGAAATTACTGGTCTGGTCTTTCGCAAACAGATTTCCGGTAGCGCTTAATAGTAGAGATTGTTCTTCATTACCTTCAAAGTCTTTTTTGTATTGAAGTTCATACGAGTATTTTGGATTGGTTGCTTCGGTTAATTCTTGTCTTCTAAAAGCATCGGTCAACGAGTTGCTTGCATCAAATGTGCTAAAAATGGCATCTGCATTTTCTTTCTCCCATTCATAGGCAAAATTTCCTGAAAGGGTAATGATGTTTAGTTCGTTTATATGATAATCGGTTCCTAAGATGAGATTGAAAAACGTCTCGTTTTTGTCATTTTCTCCAAAACTGCTAATGTAGGTACCATCTTCTAAATTTCTGTTTTCAGTTTCCTCATCACTTGGAAAAGTTCTACGACCAAAACCAACTTGACTGAATAAGTTGAATTTTTCTGTTCGTCTGTTAAGACTTAGGCCCAAACTGTGGTTGTTGGGTACACCTGTATTGAGGGTAACGGCACCGTTAAGTCCTTTTTGCTCCTCTTTTTTTAAGACGATGTTTATAATGCCCGATGTGCCTTCTGCATCATATTTTGCAGATGGGTTCGTAATTACCTCAATGCGTTCTATCATATCTGCGGTTAAGGTTCCCAATGCGTTCCCTTGCTCATTAGCAATTACGGAAGGTTTACCGTTGATCAACATTTGTACACCTTGACTTCCACGTAAGCTTACGGCTCCTTCTATATTAACGTTAACAGATGGTACGTTGTTTAAAACCTCTAATGCACTAGCGCCGGTACTGCTTAAGTCTGCCCCAACATTAAAAACACGTTTGTCCAGTTTAAATACGGTTTGGCTAATTTCGCCTTCTACAACAACTTCATCTAATTGTTGTGAATCTTCTGAAATGGAAACAGAGCCTAATTCAATTTTGTTATTGGTAATAGTAGGATTGTCAAATCTTTGGGTGGTAAACCCTATAAAACTGACTTCAATATAAAAATCAGAAGCCGTAGTTTCAAGAACAAAACTGCCATCCTGTAGGGTAGTTGTGCCAACAATTGGCTTTTGGTTAATTGGATCGCCTACCAAAACTGTGGCAAATTCTATAGGTTCGCCATTATTGGTCTCTATAATTTTACCAGTGATCGTAATTGTATTTTGTGCCAATGCTGTTTGGCTAAAAAGCATTGAAACTAATATTATAAATGAGTAGTAAATTGGTTTGTACATGTTAAAGGTTGATAAGTTGAACCGTAAAAGTGCACATAACTAATTTTGTTTTATTCTTAAATTCTGCAAACGACGTTTGTAGTAGTGCAAACGACATTTCTTTTTGTCGTGGCGTTTACCAGTAAAATAATGTCGATGACAGCCTTAATAAATAGCGTAATCCAATTATGTAGTATTTTTAAATAATGACCATAAATTCTAAATTTAATAATAGCACAACCAAAGAAATTATCTTTCAGGTGCTACTGCATATTGTGGTCTTTCTTTTTTTTACGTTCGATAGAAATGAACCTGAAATTGAAGGTTTTAAAGTGTTGGCTTTTTTAAACTACGCCATAGGTGCCTTTGTGATCAATTACCTATTATTGCCCAAATATTACTATAGGAAAAGATATTTGCAGTTTTTTCTTTTTCTGATTCTTCTAATTAGTGCTATTATATCTTTTGAAGAGTTGGTTCTAGAGCAAATTTTTTATCCCAATACACGTGCAGTGTATTTTCCGGGAGTGGTCTATAGTCTGTTAGATGTAATGCCGGTAATATTAATTTTAGTAGGGTTCAAATTTGCTTGGGATGCCTCTAAAAAACAATTGGAGGTAGAAGAGTTACGTACTTCCGTTAAGGAAAGTGAGTTGTTGTTTTTAAAGTCACAGATCAATCCACATTTTTTATTCAACAATTTAAATAACCTTTACTCTTATGCCATAGAAGAATCCTCAAAAACGCCTTCTATTATTCTTGAATTGTCTGCAGTGCTAAGATATATGCTTTATGATTGTAAGGAAAAGTATGTAGCCTTACCCAAAGAAATGGAACATTTAAAGAACTTTACGCAATTAAATGAAATGCAGATAGAGGAACGAGGTAGTGTTAACTTTAAAACCGAAAATATAAAGAGCGGCTATCTAATTGCCCCTTTAATTCTATCTGTTTTTATAGAGAACGCTTTTAAACATAGTACGGCAAGTCAGTCTCATGGTATTTTTATAGATGTAAATGTGTCATTGGATGAGAAGGGAGTTTTAAATTTTGAGTGTAGAAATTCATTCTTAAAACTATCTAATACCCAAAGTATTTCAAATGGTATAGGTTTGCAAAATGTGAAGAAAAGACTCGAATTACTATACCCAAACGCGCATAAATTGCATATTCAAAAGGAACAGCATATTTATTATGTACATTTAAAATTACAATTGATACAGGCAAGCTTATGATGCAGTGTATTATAATAGAAGATCAACCGCCAGCGCAAAGAGTGCTTAAGAAGTATATTTCAGATATTGGCAACTTGCAGTTAAAGGCTACGTTTGCCGATGCAATTTTGGCAATGGAGTATCTAAAAACGGAGCATGTAGACCTTATTTTTCTAGATATTCATTTACCTAAGATTTCAGGAATTGAATTTTTGAATGTTTTAAAGCAAAAACCTAGCGTAATATTGACCACGGCATTTTCAGATTATGCCTTGGAAAGTTATGAGTATGGGGTGGTAGACTACCTTTTAAAACCGTTTTCATTTAAGCGATTTGTACAAGCGGTCCATAAAGTGCCAACCAAAGAAAATTTTTTAATGGATGGAACGGTTCAAAATGATAATGTTTTACCTGATGTGATTTTTGTAAAATCTGGCTATGAACATGTTAAGATTGAAGTGAGGAACATAAGTCATATTAGATCCGATGCGGACTATACAGAGATTCATTTGGTAAAACACAAATATCTGTCTCAAGAAACCTTGAAATACTGGCAAGAGCACCTAAATAGCCTTAAGTTTTTAAGAGTACATAAATCTTACATCGTAAATATGAGCAAGATTAAAAAAGTGATTGGAAATCATGTGGTATTGGAAAGGAATGTGAGGGTGCCTATTGGTAGAGCCTATAAAGAGGATTTTATGAAAAGCATTATAAAGTAAATGTAGTTGGAAGAAGCTTTTCTCTAATGACGGATAAATATAAAAAAGCCCCTTTAAAAGGGGCTTTTATAATGTAATTTTTTGCAATAAGCTTTAATTTAAAAGATTAGACAATCCCTAAAAGGGTTAATATTGCACCTACCGCAACAACAGCCAAAAAAGCATTCATTGCTATAATAAGTACGGATAGATAAGTTTCTACCCCTGTTTTAAATGATAAATTGTTCATAACATTACCTACTTTAAAGTTACTCTACTAAAGTTAGTTGAAATGAGCAACTTTTACCTAGTAATTGTTGTAAAAACTTACAAAAACAACGTAAAACCTTACTTATTTGTGGTTGATAGTTCTTGACAGATGCATTTTAACCGTAAAATTGGTGTTTCATCGATGTTGAACTATCAGTAATGTTTTGAAGTCAACTTTTAAAAGCTTTGATGTAAATGTTAATTGTAATTATTTGATCAGTCCTAACCAATCTGCTATACCTGCAAGTGGTACTGCTAGAAGAATTAGAATTAAACATGTAATCATTAATTTGAGAAATCCGTTGAGCATTTTTACTCCAGAAGTTAGTTCTTGTTCCATAATCATACTTATATTGTTCTGTTCTTAATATAAGTATTAGAAGTGTAAAGTGCTGTAATATAGTGATGTAAAATCGATTAACGTATCATATAATCAGAGGAATGCACCCAAATTGAGTCTATGGTAGTCGAATTTTTGAGCTAAATATTCGGTAGTTTATAAGTTTGGTTGGTGTGAATACTTCAATTTTTTGTCGCTAAAACTGAATTTAATTCATTCAGTATACATGGTGTTGCCCCAGCCTTTTCTTTGATGTATTTAGAATTGATTTGTCCGGTTAATTCCCGTTTATCGTTGTCGTTGAAGAATTCGTCTACTTGCTTATTTAATTCTAAAAAGCTATTTACAGAAATAATACCACCTAATGTTACTAGTTCTTCCGCTTCTGCAAAACCTTCGTATTTTTCCCCAATAATTACGGGTATCTCAAAAACTGCAGGCTCTAATGTATTGTGTAATCCTGTAGCGAAACCACCGCCAACATATGCAATGTCTGCATAACTGTATATTTTGGTTAATAACCCAATGGAATCGATAATTATAACATCGTAATCATTTAATACTACCTTTTCATTTAAATCTGAATAGCATATAACAGATTTATCAATAGATGAAACTATATTTTTTATATGATCAGCTTTCATAGTGTGCGGCGCGATCACATATTTAATAGCATATTTACTTTGGTTGATATAATCAATTAGTAGTCTTTCATCCTCAGGCCAAGTACTACCTGCTACAAAACAGAACTGTTCATCTTTGAATAATTTCATAAATTCCAGGTCGTTTTTGCGTTTTGTTATTTCAAGTACCCTATCAAAACGAGTATCTCCTGCAACGGTCACATTTTTTAGACCAATAGATTTTAGTAAGTCTGAAGACATGGAATTCTGAACAAAAATATGAGTGAAACTTTTTAAAGCTTTACGCATAAAATGACCGTACCACTTGAAATAGGATTGTTTCTTTTTAAATAAGGCGGATATTAAAAAAGTGGGGGTGTTCAAATTTTTAAGGGCGGCTAAGTAATTAGGCCATATTTCATATTTGATGAAAATGGCAATATCTGGGTGTGCCATTTTTATAAATGATTTTACATTGTTTTTGGTGTCTAACGGTAGATAACATATTACATCGGCAACTTTGCTGTTTTTCTTTACTTCGTACCCTGAAGGAGAGAAAAAAGTAAGTAGGGTTTTGTAATGTGGATATGATAATTTTAATTGCTCCAATACTGGTAACCCTTGCTCAAATTCACCTAAAGAGGCGGCATGGATCCAAATTACTTTATCTTCTTTAGAAATGGACTTTTCAATTATGGAAAGCGAATTTTTTCTACCATTTACAAAAAGGTAAAGCTTAGTGTTTACCAATGCCAAGCCTTTTAAAATTACAGAAGCAATTACCGCTATGAAGTTATAAAGAATATACAAACTGATGCTTTTGGGCTAAATTACGTTTCTTTCCATAAAATTAGTGTTGCCCGTTTCGTATTTTTGTTGCACTTCATGTAATTACAACAGATGAAAAAGATACAAATGGTAGACCTAGGTGGTCAATACCAAGAAATTAAAGAACAGGTAAATAACTCAATTTCTCAGATATTAGAGACATCAGCATTTATCAATGGTCCAGAAGTTCATGCATTTCAAAAGGAACTGGAGGAGTATTTACAGGTAAAGCATGTTATTCCCTGTGCAAATGGTACAGACGCTTTGCAAATTGCAATGATGGGGTTGGGTCTAAAACCTGGGGATGAGGTGATTACTGCCGACTTTACCTTTGCCGCTACGGTTGAGGTAATTGCATTGTTACAACTTACGCCGGTTTTGGTAGATGTATATCCAGATACTTTTAATATTAACATTGAAGCGATCGAAAAGGCGATTACCCCTAAGACAAAGGCTATAGTGCCGGTACATCTTTTTGGGCAATGTGCTAATATGGATGCAATTCTAGATTTGGCAAAAAAGCATGATTTATTTGTTATCGAAGATAATGCACAGGCAATAGGTGCCAGGTATTATGCTAAGGATGGTGCTAAGCAGATGGCCGGAAGTATTGGGCATGTTGGTGCCACTTCTTTTTTTCCTTCTAAAAATTTGGGCTGCTATGGTGATGGCGGCGCTATTTTTACTAATGATGATGAATTGGCACATACACTTCGTGGTATTGTTAACCATGGTATGTATGAGCGTTACCATCATGATGTGGTTGGGGTAAATTCTAGACTAGATTCTATACAGGCTGCGGTACTTAGGGCAAAATTGCCAAAATTAGATAGCTATTGCGAAGCAAGAAGAAATGCGGCAAGAGCATATTCCAAAGCGTTTGAGGGTCAAGAGCATATCATAACCCCTGTGACCGTGAATAATTGTGAGGGAATTTGCGATGTGTGCGATTGTCACGTGTTTCATCAATATACGTTGAGAATAACAAATGGCAAAAGAGATGAGCTGGGACAATTTTTAGCAAAGAATGAAGTTCCTTTTGGTGTATATTATCCTATCCCGTTGCATAAACAAAAGGCATATTTGGATGATAGGTATAATGAGGCAGATTTTCCTGTGACCAATCAATTGGTGAAAGAAGTAATTTCTCTACCAATGCATACGGAATTGGATGAAGAACAGATTAACTATATTACGCAGTTGGTTATCGGGTTTGTTAATGGGTAGTGCAAAGTTTTTTTAATTTGGCAACGTTCAAATAATATAATAGATGAAAGTATTAGTAACAGGAGGTTTAGGTTTTATTGGCTCACATACTGTAGTAGAATTACAGAATAAAGGGTTTGAAGTGGTCATAATTGATGATTGTTCTAACTCTGATGAAAGTGTGCTAGAGGGTATTGAGGCCATTACCGGTAAAAAGCCACTTTATGAAAAACTGGATCTTAAGGAAAAACAAAAAGTCGAGGACTTTTTTCAAAAATACCAAGATGTTACTGGAGTTATACACTTTGCCGCATCTAAGGCGGTGGGAGAGAGTGTTGAGAAACCATTATTGTATTATGAAAACAACATTGGTACTTTGGTATACATATTAAAGGAGCTTTGTAAAAAGAATAAGGCAAGTTTTATTTTTAGTTCTTCTTGTACGGTATACGGACAGGCAGATAAAATGCCAATTACCGAAGATGCACCGGTCAAGGTGGCAGAATCTCCATATGGCAATACCAAACAAATGGGTGAGGAAATTATTGCAGATACCTGTAAAGTTACTCCTGGTCTTAATGCTATTGCCTTACGATATTTTAATCCTATGGGAGCGCATCCAAGTGCGAAAATTGGAGAATTGCCAAAAGGGGTTCCACAAAATTTGGTGCCGTTCATTACTCAAACAGGTATTGGACTTAGAAAAGAGTTATCTGTTTTTGGAGACGATTACCCTACGCCTGATGGCACATGTATTAGAGATTATATTTACGTGGTGGACTTAGCCAAGGCACATGTGGTAGCTTTAGAGCGCTTGCTTAATGGTGACAATGCATCTAACTACGAAGTATTTAATGTTGGTACGGGTAAAGGTAGCTCGGTTTTAGAGGCTATTAAGAGTTTTGAAAAGGTTTCAGGTAAAAAGTTAAATTATAAAATTGTAGATAGAAGACCTGGAGATATTACAACAGCATATGCAGATACTACCAAGGCAAATAAAGTGTTAGGTTGGAAAGCTGAATATACTTTAGAAGAGGCAATGAATTACGCTTGGATCTGGGAGCAGAAAATTAGGGATTGATTTTTTGATACTATCAATATAAATAAGGGGAAATATGGTTATATTTCCCCTTATTTAATTTAAATACCACCTCTTATGAAAAATTCTCTATTTGTATTATTCCTGTTTGTTATAGGTCTGGCTAATGCACAGGACACTTACTTACAATGCGGTAAAATTGTTGACGTTGAATCTGGTAAAATTTTATCTCAAAAGACAATTATAGTATCGCGTAATAAGATCAAGGAGATTAAAAATGGTTATGTATCGGGTAATGATACGGATATGGTGGTAGATTTAAAATCCAAGACCATATTACCGGGTTTTATAGATATGCATGTGCATATAGAAAGCGAATCTAGCCCATCTAGATATTTAGAAGCATTTACCTTGAACGAAGCTGATGTGGCATTTCAATCTACAGTGTATGCTAAACGGACTTTAATGGCCGGTTTTACAACAGTTAGGGATTTAGGTGGTTCTGGTGTAAATATTGCCCTCAAGAAAGCAATTAATAAAGGAACAATAGTTGGTCCAAGAATTTTCACCGCCGGAAAATCTCTTGCTTCTACAGGTGGTCATGCGGATCCTACCAACGGAAGAAGTCAAGAATTAATGGGTGATCCAGGGCCAAAAGAAGGGGTGGTCAATTCTCCAGAGGATGGCAGAAAAGCAGTTCGTCAACGATATAAAGATGGTGCAGATGTTATTAAGATTACCGCAACTGGGGGTGTTTTAAGTGTAGCTAAAAGTGGTCAAAACCCACAATTTACTATTGAAGAAATAAAAGCGATTACAGATACTGCAAAAGATTATGGTATGTTGACCGCTGCACATGCACATGGTGATGAAGGTATGCAAAGAGCTATTTTAGGCGGAATTAAAACTATTGAACATGGTACATTAATGTCTGAGGAAACTATGGATCTTATGATCAAGCATAATACTTTTATGGTGCCTACCATTTCTGCCGGTCAAGAGGCTGCTAGGTTAGCCAAAATACCTAACTATTTGCCGCCGGTAGTGGCTAAGAAAGCCTTGGAAATAGGACCTAAACTCAATGAAACTTTTGCAAAAGCTTATAAGAAAGGGGTAAGTATAGCCTTTGGTACAGATTCAGGGGTGTCTCCCCATGGTGATAATGCTAAGGAATTTGTTTATATGAACAAGGCGGGTATGCCCGTTATTGAGACATTACGTTCAGCTACAATAACCAATGCTATGCTTTTAGGCGAGGCTGATTTAGGACAAATTAAAGAAGGGTATATTGCTGATATTGTTGCTGTAAATGAAAATCCTTTAAATAATGTGGAAACCCTTACAGATGTAGTTTTTGTGATGAAAGAAGGGGTCGTTTATAAACAATAATGGTATAGAAGGTTTGGCTAATTCTTGAAAATAAGCTTTGCATGAAAATCAATGTTGATACTAGTAGGCAGTTGGTGCAAATAGCATTAGGTGACTCCCTTTTTGAAAAATTGGTTAAACAAGTGGAGAAAGATTTCATTCTTGCCAATAATCCATTGAAAATCACGAAAACTATAGATGGCGTTAGCTTCATTGCCCTTATTCGTGAAAAGGTCTATTACTTAATGATGGAGCATTTCGCAGAATACCTTAATCTTATGTATATCATAGATATTCCTGAAAAGGAGTTTGAGCATATTCAAATTACGGATACTGTAGATGTAGCTGATCAAATTACTTTTTTGATTTTAAAGAGGGAATATAAAAAAGTGTGGTACCGTAACAGGTATCAATAAGATGATATCAAGATTACACCTTTATATAAATGCCTTTTTTATCCATGATATAACCTACTAACCAACAAGTGAACATTATCCATAAAGCAAAGAATAACGAGCCAAAGTAGTCACCTGCTATATGTATAAAGATGTTATCTGCAATCCAGTTGTAGGCGGTTGTGCCCTTCATTGATATTTCTGCCAAACTGATGATAAAAAGTTCAGATAATAGGTAGATAAACAGTGTATTTCTGCCAAATACTTCAAAGAAATAAGTCCATTTTTCAGGTTTGGACATATCTAATAAGTAAATAAGAATGGAGATTATAAAAATATCTATTCCAATGGTTAGCAAAACAAAAGAACTGGACCATAGTTTTTTATTGAAAGGGAATGTGAGGTCCCATGCAAATCCTGCTATTATGAGAAGTCCGCTAACCATAATCAATTTGGCAATGGTCTCAAAATTCTGACCGTTCTTTTGAATGAATTTACCAGTAAAGAATCCGGCTATAACATTTACAATGGCAGGCAATGTGCTTAATAATCCTTCTGGGTCAAAAGCAACACCGCCATTTCCGTGGTACATATGGTCTGCTCCAATAATGAATTTGTCAAGTTTTAATACGGCATTCCCGGTTAATGATAAATCTCCGAATACCATTAGGATAATATGATAACCAATAAGAGCAATGGCGCTAAAGATCAAAACAGATTGAGTCTTGAAATAATGTAATAAGATCGATGCAAATAGGTAACAGAGGGCAATACGCTGCAGTACACCAAAAATTCTGGTTTCTGCAATTGGTTTTAAACTCCCATTTTCAAAAAATGGGAACCAATACATTAAAAACCCTAATAGGAAAATAATGGCAAAACGTTTAAAAACCTTTTTTAAGAATTCAGAACTTGCCACATTTTGGTATTTTTTCATGCTAAAGCTCATAGCGTTTCCTACTACGAATAAGAAAGTAGGAAATACTAGATCCGTTAACGTAAATCCGTTCCAAACCGCATGTTTTAAAATGCCAAAACTGGTATCGCCATTTCCGGGGGAATTCACAATGATCATTAAAGCGACATCCATGCCTCTAAAGACATCTAATGAAAGATACCTGTTTTTCAATGTATTCATGTTGGTTGGTTTGGTATTGGTAAGGTAGTAATTTTTAGAAGTACACGCGTACAAATGGCATTAGTGCATTTCCGTATATGCTTTTGTTGTCGTCGTACAGTAAATCATATCGCAATCCCATAGTAACGTTTCGGGTGCTGTAACCCGCACCTATGAACAATGCAGGTAGCCAGTAGTTATCTTCAATATCTATAGTTGAGGTCGCAATTGTTCTGTTGATCCTAAGCTGTTCAAATTCTGCGGACATTTGAAGTTGGGGAAAAGGGTTAAAGAGAGTAAGAACACTCCCGCCGTATGCTAGAAATTTGTCTTCATCAAATTTGGCATAGTTGAAGCTTAAACTGGCACCAGAAGCAAATTGCTCATTAAATTGATAAATGGCACTTGGGGAAATAGACCCATTGAATCCGTTATTTGTAAATCCTAATCCAATACTTCCACCAAATCTTACGTTATTCCAGAAATCAGAATTGTTCCTAGTGGTTTGGGCCAGTGAAAAGGTGATATTTAATGTGATAAAACCAATGAATATCATTTTTTTTAAGCTCATAGGGCGATTTTGTTTTAAAGTTTCATTTTTTTCAATAATACTTGGCATTCTATCGTTAGATATTGTAAATGTTGTATTTTTGTTAGAAATTTATTCTAAAGATACAGAAAGTAATTCATGGATAAATATTCCTTTTTGAATACCGCTCATACCTCTTTTTTTTCAGAGTTATACGATAAGTATTTAGTAAATCCGGATAGTGTAGAACCAAGTTGGAGAGCCTTTTTTCAAGGATTCGACTTTGGAATGGAAAGTTCATTACATGAACTTGAAATTGATGAGAACAGAACTACTGTTGTAGTAAACGGTAATAAGAGTGAAATGCCAGAATCCTTGCAAAAAGAGTTTCAGGTAATCAGACTTATTGACGGTTATAGAAGCAGAGGTCACTTATTTACGAAAACAAACCCGGTTCGTGAGCGAAGACATTATGAACCTTCATTGGAAATAGAAAATTTCGGACTTTCATCGTCTGATCTTGAAACCGTTTTTAATGCAGGTGATATAATTGGTATAGGTCCAAGTGCCCTCAAAGAAATTGTTAGACATTTACAAAGTATCTATTGCGATGCTATTGGTGTTGAGTATATGTATATTCGAAAACCAGAGCGCGTAAAATGGATTCAAGACTGGATTAATGTCAATGACAACCATCCTGATTTTGAGCCGGATAGAAAAAAGCATATTCTTAAAAAGTTGAATCATGCCATTTCTTTTGAGACTTTTTTGCATACAAAATATGTAGGTCAGAAAAGATTCTCCTTAGAAGGGAATGAATCATTGATACCTGCCTTAGATGTAATTGTTGAGCGTGCCGCAGAAATGGGCGTAAAGCAGTTTGTTATGGGTATGGCACACCGTGGAAGATTAAATGTTCTCACCAATATTTTCGGAAAATCCGCTAAAGATATTTTTAGTGAATTCGATGGAAAGGATTATGAGCAGGAGATTTTTGATGGCGATGTTAAGTATCACCTAGGCTGGACTTCAGATAGAAAATCTGATAACGGAAATAAAATTAACATGAGCATTGCACCAAATCCTTCTCACTTAGAGACTGTAGGTGCAGTGGTTGAAGGTATTGCAAGGGCAAAGCAAGATGCGGACTATCAAGATGATATTTCAAAAGTGCTTCCTATTGTAGTACATGGTGACGCCGCTATAGCAGGTCAAGGTTTGGTATATGAAGTTGTGCAAATGGCCGGTCTTGATGGTTATAAAACCGGAGGTACTATACATATTGTAGTAAACAATCAAATTGGATTTACCACTAACTATCTAGATGCTAGAACATCTACCTATTGTACAGATGTAGCCAAAGTTACTTTGAGTCCAGTATTGCATGTTAATGCTGATGATGCCGAGGCTGTGGTACACGCATCACTTTTTGCATTGGAATATAGGATGCAATTTGAGAGCGATGTATTTATAGATTTGTTAGGGTATAGAAAGTATGGGCATAATGAAGGTGATGAGCCAAGATTTACCCAGCCAAAACTATACAAAGCTATTTCCAAGCATAAGAACCCAAGGGATATTTATGCTGAAAGACTAATTCAAGAAGGTGTTATTGACGATACCTATGTTTCTGAATTGGAAAAACAGTATAAAGATTCATTAGAGGAAAAACTTGAAGATTCACGTAAGGAAGATAAAACTGTAATAACCCCGTTCATGGCAGATGAATGGAAAGGTTTTGAAAATGTTCGTGAATGGGAAATGATGGATCCGGTGAATACCAAGTTCACCAAGACCAAATTAGATAAAATTGCCAAGGTGATAACTGCTTTGCCAAAGGGTAAAAAGTTTTTACGTAAAGTAGAAAAACTAGTCAAAGATCGCTACAATATGTATTTTGAAGCGGATAATTTGGACTGGGCCATGGGTGAATTATTGGCATATGGTTCTCTTTTAGAGGAAGGTTATGCTGTGCGTATGTCCGGACAGGATGTAGAACGTGGTACTTTCTCTCACCGTCATGCCGTAATGAAAGTTGAAGAGAGCGAGGAAGAAGTAATCTTGTTGAACCAGCTTTCTGATAAGCAAGCAAAGTTTCAGATTTATAATTCACTTTTATCGGAATACGGTGTTGTAGGTTTTGATTATGGTTATGCCATGGCCAGCCCTAAAACATTGACGATATGGGAAGCTCAGTTTGGAGATTTCAGTAATGGGGCCCAAATTATGATAGACCAATATATTTCTGCCGCAGAAGATAAGTGGAAACTTCAAAATGGTTTGGTAATGCTCTTGCCACATGGTTATGAAGGTCAAGGTGCAGAACACTCTTCCGCTAGAATGGAACGTTACTTGCAATTGTGTGCAAAAGATAATATGTACATAGCAGATGTAACTACACCAGCGCAAATGTTCCATATTTTGCGTAGACAAATGAAGGCTAATTTTAGAAAGCCATTGATCATTTTCACTCCTAAAAGTTTGTTGAGACATCCAAAAGCTGTGTCTAAAATAGCGGATTTAACAGGTGGTGGTTTCCAAGAGGTCATAGATGATGAGACTGCGGATGCTAAAAAAGTAAAATCATTGGTATTTTGTACAGGTAAGTTCTATTATGATCTTTTAGCTGTTAAAGAAGAGAACAGTAGAGATGATGTGGCACTGGTAAGGGTAGAACAATTGTTCCCTATTCCGGAAAAGAAAATGAAGGAGGCTATTTCAAAATATAAGAATGCAAACGATATTGTTTGGGCTCAAGAAGAACCTAGAAATATGGGTGCATGGAGTCATTTATTAATGCATTTTGATGAAGCTAGAACTTTTAGGGTTGCTTCAAGGCGTTTTTATGCAGCTCCGGCAGCAGGTAGTTCTGTGCGTTCAAAAGCACGTCATCAACAAGTTATAGATTACGTTTTTGATAAAACGAAGGACAATATGTCCAAACCAAAAAAATAAAATAACATATCAAATTATAGAAAGAATGATTCTAGAAATGAAGGTCCCATCGCCGGGAGAGTCTATCACAGAGGTGGAAATTGCAGAATGGTTGGTAGAAGATGGTGATTATGTAGAAAAAGATCAAGCGATTGCAGAAGTAGATTCAGATAAAGCTACTTTAGAATTGCCTGCTGAAGCAAGTGGTACAATTACTTTAAAAGCAGAGGAAGGTGATGCTGTTGCGGTAGGTGCCATTGTTTGCTTAATTGATACGGGTGCGGCCAAACCAGATGGTGAAGCCAAAACCGCAAGTGCACCAAAAGAAGAGAAAAAAGAGGAGCCTAAAACAGAAAAAGCTCCGCAGCCAGCTCAGGTTAAAGAAACTTATGCTTCTGGTGTGCCATCACCTGCAGCTAAGAAAATCTTAGATGAAAAAGGTGTGGATAGTAGTGCAGTTTCCGGTTCAGGTAGAGATGGCAGAATTACCAAGGAAGATGCTGTAAATGCAGTGCCTTCAATGGGGTCGCCTACAGGTGGTAGTCGTGGGGAATCTAGGTCTAAGCTATCAATGTTGCGTAGAAAAGTTGCCGAAAGATTGGTTTCTGCAAAAAATGAAACAGCAATGTTGACCACTTTCAATGAAGTGGATATGTCTGCAATTTTTGAGCTAAGAAATAAGTATAAAGAAGATTTCAAAAGCAAACATGGGGTTGGTTTAGGTTTCATGTCATTTTTTACAAAGGCTGTAGTGAGAGCCTTGGAAATGTATCCTGCCGTAAATTCTATGATTGATGGTAAGGAAATGATTTCTTATGACTTCTGTGATATCAGTATTGCGGTATCGGGTCCTAAAGGTTTAATGGTGCCTGTTATTCGTAACGCTGAAAACTTAACCTTCAGAGGGGTAGAGGCAGAAGTGAAAAGATTGGCTATTAGAGCTCGTGAAGGTGAAATTACCGTTGATGAGATGACTGGTGGAACATTTACTATTACTAATGGTGGTGTATTTGGTTCTATGTTATCTACGCCTATTATCAACCCACCGCAAAGTGCTATTTTGGGTATGCATAATATAGTTGAAAGACCAATTGCACGTGACGGGGCTATTGCTATTGCACCAATTATGTATGTTGCATTGTCATATGATCACCGTATTATTGATGGTAAAGAATCTGTAGGGTTCTTGGTGGCAATCAAAGAAGCAATAGAAAATCCGGAAGAAATATTGATGGACAATAACGTTAAGAAAGCTTTGGAAATGTAATTTTCTAAAACTAGAATAAAGTAAAAAGCGTTGAGGTCACTCAACGCTTTTTCTTTTTTAAATAGATGCATTTTTTACCGTAGTCGATAATTGCTTTGGATTTTTTTAGAATATCGGCACCTATAATTCCGTCTACCGGCTCTGCATTATGTGCGGTAAGGGCTTCGTTTACATGTTTTAAATCGAAAAGCACAATTTCAAGATTATGAAATTCCCATGAATTTAAATTGATGGTGTTGCTCTTAGAGACTAACGTTTCCATATTCGTGGCACCGGCACCGGCAGCTTTTATAACAGACTCTTCGGAAATTAATTTAAAGCGCTCAATTTTATCCATACCAATACAGGTATTCGATGCGCCTGTGTCCAATATAAATCTGCCTGGCACCGAATTTATTTCGGCATAGATTTCAAAATGATCGGTTGCGGTTAACTCTAAGGGAATGCGTACGTAATCTTTATCCTTCAAAAATTTTTTGAGGGTACTCATAATTCATTTTTTTCAAAGATAAGCCTATTTTTGCCGCATGATTATAACAGATACGCATACGCATTTATATAGTGAGGCTTTTGATGAAGATAGAAAAGAAGCGATTGAGAAAGCAATTGATTTGGGAGTGGAAAGGTTTTTTATTCCCGCTATAGATTCTTCCTATACGGAAAGCATGTTGGCACTTGAAAAGGATTTTCCAGGACACATGTTTTTGATGTCGGGATTACATCCTACACATGTAAATGAGAATTTTGAGCAAGAGCTCTTACATGTAGAGGAAATGCTTGAAAAACATACCTATTATGCAGTGGGTGAAATTGGTATCGATTTATATTGGGAAAAGAAGTTTTTAAAAGAGCAGAAAATTGCTTTTAAAAAGCAGATACAACTGGCTAAAAGAAAGAATTTGCCTATTGTCATACATTGTCGTGATGCTTTTGATGAGGTATTTGAAGTATTGGAGGAGGAAAAGGGTAATGGACTAAGAGGTATTTTTCATTGTTTTACCGGTACACTTGAACAGGCGAAAAAAGCTATTTCGTATAATATGAAATTGGGTATAGGTGGTGTGGTCACATTTAAGAATGGTAAAATAGATACATTTTTAAAGGAGATAGAATTAAAGCATATTGTTCTGGAAACAGATTCACCCTATTTGGCGCCAACTCCATATAGAGGGAAAAGAAATGAAAGTGCGTACATCGTCAATGTATTGGAGAAAATGGCTGATGTTTATGGGGTTCCTAATGAAGAAATTGCATTAGTGACCACTAACAATTCTAGAGAAGTGTTCGGTATTTAAAGTTGAATGAATAATTGGTAGTTGTAATATGGATAAAAGAAGTATTTTATTGATTTATACAGGTGGTACGATCGGAATGATGAAAGATTATTCATCTGGAGCGTTAAAGGCTTTTGATTTCTCGCAATTACAAAAAAATATACCAGAACTTAATCAGTTAGATTGTACGATATCAAGCTTTTCGTTTGATTATCCTATAGATTCATCCAATATGAACCCTGGTCATTGGATCGCTATTTCAGATATTATCGCTGATAAATACCATGAATATGATGGTTTTGTAGTGTTACATGGTAGTGATACTATGAGTTATACGGCGTCTGCTTTAAGTTTTTTGTTGGAAAACCTTTCAAAGCCGGTAATTTTAACAGGATCTCAATTGCCCATTGGTGACTTAAGGACAGATGCTAAAGAAAATCTTATTACTGCTATTCAAATTGCAGCTTTGTATGAAAAAGGAAAACCTGTAATACAAGAAGTAGGGTTGTATTTTGAGTATAAATTGTATAGAGGAAATAGAACTACTAAAATAAATGCGGAACATTTTCAAGCTTTTGCTTCTTTGAACTACCCTCATTTAATAGAATCGGGAGTGCATTTATCGGTTTTTAAAGAATATTTACTGCCCCAAAAACGAAAATTGCCGTTAAAATCACATAAAAATATGGATGACAATGTGGCTATTTTAAAAATTTTTCCGGGAATTAATGAAAATATTATCGACGCAATTTTAAACGCCAAAAATTTAAAAGCGCTGATTTTGGAAACTTATGGGTCGGGAAATGCTCCAATGGAAGAATGGTTTTTAAAGAAATTAAATAATGCAATAAATAAAGGAATTCATATAATTAATGTCACCCAGTGTTCTGGTGGTGCGGTTATGATGGGGCATTATGAAACAAGTTCCAGATTAAAGAAAATGCAAGTGGTTAATGGTAAGGATATTACGACGGAAGCTGCTATAGCCAAGGCTATGTATCTATTGGGTAGTGGTGTTTCCCATGACCTGTTTAAAACCGTTTTCGAAACCTCTTTGCGTGGAGAAATGCTGTAAATTTAACAGTAGTTTAATTTCGATAACTAATATTTTTTTTGTTATTTGCCCACCCTTAAAAAAGGTAACTTAGAGAGGTGGCCGAGTGGTCGAAGGCGCACGCCTGGAAAGTGTGTATACCCCAAAAGGGTATCGAGGGTTCGAATCCCTTCCTCTCTGCAAGTAAGTTTTACTTTTTTTATATTGTTTTTTTTTTATCTTTAACCCTATTAACTAACTAATTTAAGTTTGAAAAAATGAAAAAATTATTCCCAAGCCTAGCAGTCGCTGGGGCATTTGTAGCAGGTACAAATATTGTAAGTGCAAAAGTAGCAGCAGTAGCGTTGCTAGTTCAAGAAGGAGCTCCTGAAGCGGAAAAAGGATTTACTCAGGTTTTAAAAGAAATGTTTATTACAGGTGGTGCCGGTTTCATGGGTATCGTTCTTTTATGTTTGATCCTTGGTTTGGCAGTTGCTATTGAAAGAATTATTTATTTGAACATGGCAAGTACAAATTCTGCCAAGTTGAAACAACAAGTTGAAGATGCATTGGCGTCAGGTGGTGTTGAGGCTGCAAAAGAGGTTTGTAGAAATACAAAAGGACCTGTTGCTTCTATCTACTACCAAGGTTTAGACAGAGCTGGTGAGAGCATTGAGTCTGCTGAAAAAGCTGTTGTTGCTTACGGTGGTGTTCAAATGGGTCAATTGGAGAAAAACGTTTCTTGGTTGTCTTTATTTATTGCAATTGCACCAATGCTTGGTTTCATGGGTACAGTAATTGGTATGATTCAGGCCTTCCAAAAGATTGCTGCTGTTGGTAACTTAAGTGCATCTCTTATTGCAGGTGATATTCAGGTTGCATTATTAACAACGGTATTCGGTCTTATTACGGCTATTATACTTCAAATTTTCTACAACTATATTATCGCTAAAATTGATAGCATCGTTAATGATATGGAAGATTCTTCTATTACATTGATCGATATGTTGGTAGATCACAAAAAATAAGTTTCACTTTTAATACCTAAAAATTATGCAAAAAATTATTAAAATAGCATTAATTGCTATAGGTGTATTAAGTGCAGTGCTTTGGTACTTGTTACCAAGTGCAGATATGCCGGCAGCTGAAGCTGCTCAAAGTGGAGCTATGAACACTATGTTTATCATTACTTACCTTTTGTTAGGTATTGCTGTTGTGGTTAGTTTAGTGTTTACTTTAAAAAACTTATTTTCTAACCCACAGGGTCTTAAAAAGACATTGTTTGTAGTAGGAGGTTTTTTATTGGTAGTTGGTGTTTCTTATGTCTTGGCAAGTGGAACGGATGTTGATCCTGAATTCTTGGCAATGGAAGATGAGAGTACGATTAAAAAGATTGGAATGGGATTGAATGTATTCTTTATTCTAACTATTATCGCTGTACTTTCTTTGGTTATACCAGCTGTTAAAAATATGTTTAGTAAATAAAAAATAGAAAACTATGGCTAGAAGAGCAGGAGCACCAGAAGTAAGTGCCGGTTCCATGGCGGATATAGCTTTCCTTTTACTTATCTTTTTCTTGGTAACAACTACTATTGAAACGGATGCAGGATTGGATCGTATGCTTCCACCAATTGAACCGCCCGATACGGATGTAGTAATTAAACAAAAGAACATCTTTCAAGTAAATATCAACAAGAACGGTCAATTATTGGCTGATGATGAGTTGATTGAGCTTAAAGACCTAAGATCAAAAGCCATGGCTTTTTTAGATAATGGTGGTGATGGAACATGTTCTTATTGTCAAGGAAGAAAAAATGCTGAATCTTCAGATAATCCTTCTAAAGCGATTATCTCTTTAAAGAACGATCGTGAAACAAAGTATAGTACTTACATAACTGTGCAGAACGAACTTGTAGGAGCTTACAACGATCTAAGAAATAGAGAGGCACAGCGTTTATATAAGAAGAACTTCGTTGATATGGAAGCTGAATATCTTAACCCTGAAACTGATGACGATGTAAAGGAAGAGTTGAAGGAAAAGGTGAAGAAGATTCAAGATTTGTTTCCACAGAAATTGTCTGAGGCCGAAACTTCAAGTGATTAATTAATTAAAATAAAAGTAACACTATGTCAAAATTTGCAAAGAAAAAAGATGGAGAGGTACCTGCGGTATCAACAGCTTCCCTTCCTGACATTGTATTTATGCTTTTGTTTTTCTTTATGACGGTAACCGTGATGAAGGATAGTTCTTTGAAAGTAGAAAATGTACTTCCTAACGCTAGTGAAGTAAAGAAGCTTGAAAAGAAGGATCGTGTAATTTATATTTATGTTGGTAAGCCAACTAAAGAATATGAGAAATTATTTGGTAGTGAGCCAAAGATTCAATTAAACGATAAATTATCTAGTCCATCTGAAGTTGGTGATTACATTTTGATGGAAAGGGCTAAAAAGCCACAAGAACTTCAAAACGTTTTGACCACGGCACTTAAAGTCGATAAGAACGCAAGTATGGGATTAATATCCGATATTAAACAAGAGTTAAGAAAGGTTAATGCTTTAAAGGTAAATTATACTACCTATGAAGGTGATGCTTTCAATAATCTACAATAGTTAGTTAGTAGAATATTACTTATTTTAAAACGCTTCAAATTTATTTGAAGCGTTTTTTATTTCATTAACTTTACTTTATGCGTTTCTGTATTGTTTTATTCTTGGTGGTAATACAATCTAATGCCCAAGAGGTTTTAGATACATTGGATAACCCCCGATATTTTGAGGATCAATTCTATGTTGGTCTTTCGTATAATTTCATTTTAAACCATCCGGAGGGGTCTAATCAACGTAATTTATCATATGGTCTACAAGGTGGTATTATCAAAGATATTCCTTTAAATAAAGCTGGAACTAAGGCTATAGGGATAGGGGCTGGTTTGGCGTTAAACAGTTATTATTCAAACTTGGTTGCAGATATTCTAAACGATGATATTAGTTATAGTATCAATGATGATATAACTAGAAGTAAGTTAGAAACTCACCTTTTGGAATTCCCATTGGAATTTAGATGGCGGAATTCCACCGCAAGTGATTACAAATTCTGGCGTATTTATGGTGGTGTCAAGGCCGCTTATATTTTAGGTGCTAGGTCAAAGTATGATCTTGGTGATATAAGTGAGGGTTTTAAGAATACCGATCTTACCAAATTTCAGTATGGACTAACCTTAAGTTTTGGGTACAATACCTTTAATTTACATGCGTATTATGCGCTTACCGAACTGTTTAATGGCAATGCTTCTGTTAATGGAGAGGTGTTGCAATATAGACCTTTACGTATTGGTCTGATCTTCTATATTCTATAGCCAAAAGCGTACGGTAAGTAACTGAGATAATAAGCCAATTAGTAGACCCATTATGACTTCAATAGCTGTATGGGCTTTTAAATAAAGACGCGCTGTTATAATTGCACCTGTTAGTAATATAAAGAAGCTTATTGCCAATATTAAATTGATTTCAAAGTGAATGCTCAAATTCAATAGGTACATTAAGAGACCACTTATACCAACGGTGTGTAAACTTGTTTTAAAGTTAAAAAACAGTAATAATATACATGCTATCGTAGCTCCTAATAAACCGGTGAAATAGAAATATAGCTCGCTTACATAATTATTGGGTATCACTTTATATAAGATTAACAGCAAGATGCTAGCGTGAATGTAAAGTGGGTATTTGCGTTCTTTAATAGAACTTAACTCTATAGAGTTTACTAAACCTAAATTTTTTAATATCAGGTAAGTTACTACTGGAATTATAACAGTAAGAATAAATATAGGCAGTATACTGGCACTTTTTATTTCTATTGGTGTATACTTGGGTGTAATGAGGAAGTAAGCTACAGTGCCACCAATGGGTATGAATAGGGGATGAAGTAAGTATGAGATAACTTGTGAAAAAACCTTCATTAGATTTCTTTTCTCATGCGTGCAACAGGAATATTCAATTGCTCTCTATACTTGGCAACAGTTCTTCTAGCTATGGGATAACCTTTTTCTTTTAAAATAGCCGCTAATTTATCATCGGTAAGCGGTTTCTTTTTGGTTTCGTTTTGAATAACCGTTTCTAAAATTTTCTTGATTTCCCGTGTAGAAACATCTTCTCCTTGTTCGTTTTTCATCGATTCTGAGAAGTACTCTTTAATTAGCTTGGTACCATAAGGTGTATCTACATATTTACTATTGGCAACTCTAGAAACCGTAGAAACATCCATTCCTATTTCATCTGCGATATCCTTAAGGATCATCGGTCTTAAATTACGTTCATCGCCAGTCAGGAAGTATTCTTTTTGATACTGCATGATGGCGTTCATAGTGATGAATAGGGTTTGTTGTCGTTGTCTTATAGCGTCTATAAACCATTTTGCGGCATCTAATTTCTGCTTTATGAACATAACCGTGTCCTTTTGAGATTTAGATTTGTCCTTGGCTTCCTTATAGCCTTTTAGCATATTGCTGTATTCTCTAGACACATGTAATTCTGGAGCATTTCTACCATTAAGGGTTAGCTCTAGTTCTCCCTCGGTTATTCTTATTGCAAAATCCGGAACTACATGTTCAACTATTCTATTATTTCCGGAATAAGATCCACCTGGTTTAGGGTTTAATTTTTCTATTTCACCGATGGCATCCTTTAATTCCGTTGCGGTGATATTGTGTTTTTGAATTAATTTTTGATAGTGTTTCTTTGTGAAGTGTTCAAAAGACTTTTTTAAGATCTCTGTTGCAAGTTCAATACTTGGAGTGACATCTTTTCGCTCTAACTGTATTATTAAACACTCCTCTAAAGTACGTGCACCTACACCTGGTGGGTCTAACTCTTGTACAATAGATAATATTCTGGTAATGGTTTCTTCGTCGGTATAAACATTTTGTGTAAAAGCCAGGTCGTCCATGATATCGGAAATAGGTCTTCTTATATAACCGCTTTCATCTACACTACCTACTAAAAACTCTGCGATGTTCCATTCTTCATCAGAAAGGTAAACAGTATTCAATTGATTTATTAAATGCTGATTGAAGGATATTCCGGCTGCGTAGGGTACACTTTTTTCTTCATCATCAGAACTGTAATTATTAGCCTTGGTTCTGTAATCCGGGATTTCATCGTCACTTAAGTAATCATCTATATTGATGTCCTCAGTGTTGATGGTTTCGCTATCGGCATTGTCATCATAAACATCATCATACTCATCAACAACGTTATCCAAATCTTCCTTACCGGTCTCTAGTGCCGGGTTCTCCTCTAATTCTTGTTTAAGTCGTTGTTCAAACGCCTGTGTAGGCAGCTGAATTAACTTCATCAACTGAATCTGTTGAGGAGATAATTTTTGGGATAATTTAAATTGTAGATGTTGTTTTAGCATTACTTTCTTCTAGTACTTGTAAAAGTAACCAAATCTGCTTAAAATTCGGCATTCTGTGGTGTTCTAGGAAACGGTATTACGTCTCTAATGTTGCCCATGCCTGTAGCAAAAAGTACCAATCTTTCAAATCCAAGACCAAATCCACTATGTTCGGCCGTTCCAAATTTTCTTAAATCTAAATACCACCAAAGTTCTTTTTCGTCAATACCTAAATCTTTTATTTTTTCCTTTAGCACATCTAAACGTTCTTCACGTTGAGACCCTCCTACGATTTCACCAATACCTGGGAATAATATATCCATTGCCCTAACGGTTTTGCCGTCTTCATTTAAACGCATGTAAAAGGCTTTTATCTTGGCAGGGTAATCAAAAAGAATTACCGGACACTTAAAGTGTTTTTCTACCAAGTAACGCTCGTGCTCACTCTGTAAATCTGTACCCCATTCTTCAATTGGATAGGTAAATTGCTTCTTTTTGTTCGGTTTACAATTTTTAAGAATTTCAATTGCTTCGGTATAGCTAACCCTTTTAAAATTATTGTCTACAACAAACTTTAATTTCTCGATCAAGGCCATATCACTACGTTGGGCTTGTGGTTTGCTCTTTTCTTCGTCCAACAATCTTTTCTCTAAAAACTCAAGGTCTTCTTGACAATGGGTTAAAGTGTAAGAAATTACATTTTTGATGAAGTCTTCGGCAAGATCCATATTTGCATCAAGATCAAAGAACGCCATTTCTGGTTCAATCATCCAAAATTCGGCTAAGTGTCTTGAGGTGTTTGAGTTTTCTGCCCTAAAAGTAGGACCAAAAGTGTAAACTTTGCCTAGGGCCATGGCATATGCTTCTGCCTCTAATTGGCCTGATACGGTCAAATTGGTTTCTTTTCCGAAGAAATCTTCTTTATAATTCACATCACCTTCTTCTGTAAGCGGTGGGTTTTTATCATCTAAGGTAGTTACACGAAACATTTCCCCTGCACCTTCCGCATCTGACCCTGTAATTATAGGTGCATGAAAATAATTAAATCCGTTTTCCCTAAAGTAATTATGAATGGCAAAAGATAAGGTTGACCTTACGCGCATTATGGCAGAAAAAGTATTGGTTCTAATTCTTAAGTGAGCTTTCTCCCTTAAAAATTCCAGTGAATGTTTTTTTGGCTGAATTGGGTATTCATCTGGATCGGCTATACCAAGTACTTCTAATTGGCTAACTTGGATTTCAACAGACTGCCCTCTGCCTTGGCTTTCTACCAATGTACCTGATATTTTTAGGGCGGCACCAGTATTCACTTTCTTCAATAATTCTTCATCAAAATTTTCAAAATCAACTACACATTGAATTGTACCTAAAGTTGAACCATCGTTCAAAGCAATAAATCTGTTGCTTCTAAATGTTCGTACCCACCCCTTAACGGTTATTTCCTGTAATAGGTTTTTACTTGAAAGTAGTTCTTTTATTGTGACTAAACGCATGATGTTGAATTGAAAATTAAAGTTCCAAAGATAGGATTTTGTTAAAAAATAAAGAGACTATACCGTTATATAAACTTTGCCTTAAAATGAAAATTGATCAATTGTTGTTTTCTTCTTGAGGCAAGATATCTATTTGTGGTTTTTTAAGTGTCTGTTTGTTAGCTATACTCTTTTCCAGCGATAACAATAACGAGGGTAGTAAAATTAAATTAGCCAACATTGCAAGTAATAAGGTAGCCGATACTAATGAACCCAAAGCTACAGTACCCCCAAAATTGGAAATTACAAATACTGAAAAACCGAAAAATAATACAATTGATGTGTAAAACATACTAACACCTGTTTCTCGAAGTGCATTGTAAACCGATTTTTCAATACGCCATTTATTCGCTGTAAGTTCTTGCCTGTATTTGGCTAGAAAGTGAATGGTATCATCTACAGAAATACCAAATGCAATACTAAATACCAAAATTGTAGATGGCTTAATGGGTACGCCTACAAATCCCATAATACCCGCCGTAATTACTAGAGGTAAAAGATTAGGGATCAGTGATATAACGATCATTCTGAAAGAACGGAATAAGTAAGCCATAAATAAAGCAATCAACGCAATGGCAAGAGCAAGCGACATGATCAGGTTTTTTACCAAATATTTAGTTCCTTTTAGGAATAAAAGTGCGCTACCGGTCATATAAACATTATAACGTTCTACCGGAAAAATCTTAGTGATATTCTCAAGTAAACGTTGCTCTATTTCTTCCATACGGCTTGTGTTTACATCGCGCATGAATGTAGTAATTCTAGCGGTTTGTCCCGTACTATCCACAAATGACTCTAATAGATTTCCGTTGTCAGATGATTTACGGGCAACGTCCATTATAAAAGTGTTTTCTTGACTTGTAGGTAATTGGTAGTATTTTGGTATGCCGTTGTAAAAGGCCTGTTTGGAATATTTTACCAAATTTACTACTGAAACGGGAGAAGAAAGTTCTGGTATTTCATCGATTACTTCTCCAAGTTGATTCATACGCTTAAGTGTAGCGGGCTTTAAAACACCTTTTGGAGTTTTGGTATCCACTACGATTTCAACAGGCATTATTCCTTTAAACTCTTTCTCAAAGAATCTTATATCATGAAAGAATTCTGCATTTTTAGGCATGTCTTCTATAGGACTGCCAGAGATTCTTATTTGGTAAATACCAATTATGCTTAAGACCAATAGTGATATAGAAACTATATAAACCGTAATTCTTCTATGTCTTACGATGCGTTCCATCCAATTAACAAATGCATCTATCCATTTTTTGTTCAAGTGTTTTAAATGCTTTGTTTTTGGTAATGGCATAAAACTGTACACTATAGGAATAATCAAAAGCGATAAAATGAAAATTCCAATGATGTTGATAGAAGCTACAATACCAAATTCTTTTAAAAGAGTACTATCGGTTATGATAAAAGTAGCAAAACCAGAAGCAGTGGTAATATTTGTCATTAACGTAGCATTTCCTATTTTGGAGATTACACGTTGCAACGAAAGTGCTTGGTTACCATGTTTTTTAACCTCTTGCTGATATTTGTTGATCAAGAATATACAGTTTGGTATACCTATTACAATAATTAGTGGCGGTATAAGGGCGGTAAGTACCGTAATTTCATATTGTAAAAGTCCTAGAAAACCAAAAGCCCACATTACCCCAATGATAACTACACACATTGAAATGAAAGTGGCTCTAACGCTTCTAAAGAAAAAGAAGAAAATTAAGGAGGTAACGCCTAGCGCTGCCAAAATAAACTTTCCTATTTCATCTATGATGTTTTGTGAGTTCATGGTCCTCACATAGGGCATACCGGAAATATGAACATCGAGATTGGTTTCCTTTTCAAAATTACGAACCAAGGTGTTGATGTCCTGTAGAATAAAATCTTTTCTAACAGTGGTGTTGACTATATCCTTATCTAAATTGACAATGGTACGTATTGTCTTGCTCTCCTTGTTAAAAAGTAGATTTTCATAGAAAGGTAGATCATTAAAAAGATGATCTGTTATACTGTCTATTTCTTTTTTGGTCTTTAATTCACCGTTGATTAACGGCAACATTTCAAATTCTTGCTTGTCGTTATTTTTAACCAACTCTTTTAAGTTGTCGGTTGATATAACGAATTCAACTTCTGGAAAAGCGGCAAGTTGTTTGCTGAGCCTATTCCAACGGTTAAAATTAGTAGGTTCAAACAAAGCACTATCCCGTATGGCAAAAACAACAGCATTACCTTCTTCGCCAAACTTGCTTAAAAAATCCTGGTATTGTATGTTAACCGGGTGATCATCTGGTAAAAGGTTGGTTTGTGAGCTAGAAAATCGCATGTATTGCCATTGCCAGCCCATGAAAATGGTAAAACCGGTAATCAATAGTAAAATTAGGATTCTGTTGCGTAGAATTATGTTTGCCGTTTTAGGCCAAAATCCTTTCGTAAGTTTCGCTACCATAACTGTTTTTGCAGGTGGCAAAGGTAACTATTAGCTACAATTGTTCCTAGATTGAAAAGTTTAAATTTTATACAAATAAAAAAAGCTACCCTATTCAGGTAGCTTTGTGATCCTATATTTTGGAAAAACTTTAAACTTTCATGATTTCAGCCTCTTTTTTGCTCAAGAAATCATCAATCTTTTTAGTAAAAGCATCGGTTAGATCCTGTACATCTGCGGTTGCGTTTTTTTGAAGGTCTTCAGAAATATCCAAATCCTTTATTTCTTTGTTCGCATCTTGTCTTGCACTTCTAACTCCTACTTTTGCATGTTCTGCTTCAGCTTTAGCCTGCTTGGTCAACTGTATTCTACGCTCCTCTGTTAAAGGCGGTACGTTGATGATGATCATGTCGCCATTATTCATAGGATTAAAGCCTAAATTGGCATTCATTATGGCTTTTTCAATTTCTTGAAGCATACCTTTCTCCCATGGTTGAACAGAAATTGTTCTACCATCTGGCGTGTTGATATTGGCTACTTGAGCTAGTGGAGTTTGTGAGCCATAATAATCTACCAATACAGAAGATAACATGGTAGGACTGGCTTTACCTGCTCTAATTTTTAAAAATTCACGTTCTAAATGCGCTATGGCAGCTTCCATACCTTCTTTTGTAGCGTCTAAAACAAATTGTATTTCCTCGTTCATATAATAAGTGTATTACTATCGCAATAACATTAATTGTACCAAAAATTATAGGTTGACCGTGGTACCAATGGTTTGCCCGTCAACAATTTTCAATAGGTTTCCTTTTTTGTTCATATCAAAAACTACGATTGGTAGTTCGTTCTCTTGGCTTAGGGTAAAGGCAGTCGTGTCCATTACTTTTAGTCCTTTTGTAAGTACATCTTGAAAAGAAATAGTGTCAAATTTTGTGGCACTTTTATCTTTTTCTGGGTCGGCAGTGTATATACCATCTACTCTTGTACCTTTTAAGATGACATCAGCTTCTATTTCAATAGCTCTAAGAACTGCAGCAGAATCTGTTGTAAAATATGGGTTACCTGTACCGCCGCCAAAAATAACGACTCTTCCTTTTTCTAAATGCCTCATGGCACGTCTTCTAATAAAAGGCTCGGCTACTTCATTAATTTTTATAGCAGTTTGCAATCTGGTCTGTACACCACTCATTTCTAAGGCGCTTTGTAAAGCTAACCCGTTGATAACGGTAGCCAGCATGCCCATGTGGTCCCCTTGTACGCGATCCATACCTGTTGCTGCACCTGTAAGGCCTCTAAAAATGTTTCCGCCACCAATAACAATAGCAACTTCAATTCCTTTTTCAACTACCTCTTTTATCTCTTCCGCATATTCATTTAGGCGGTTAGAATCTATTCCATATTGCTTTTCACCCATTAAGGCTTCACCGCTTAATTTTAGAAGAATTCGTTTGTAGTGCATTCTATTTTTAATTTGCCATCAAAAATAATGAAAATTTTTGATGGGCGTGTTCAATATTTTATTCTGGTAAAAGATAGGTGTCAAGATACTATGGTTACTTATTCTCTATCTTTGATATATCATTATTTTAAAAATTAACAATTGAATATTTTATGAAAAAATCCTTATTAATTATTTCAAGTGCTCTTCTATTATATGCTTGTGGAGCCGGTAAGCAATTGGCAGCTATTGAGAAAAGCCCTGTTCTTACTTCAATAGATTTGGTCAATGTGGTAGAAGATAGGGTGCAGGTGATTGTAGATCCTGGTGCTTTTGCTTCTTCAACGGTTATTTTTAGAATTCCTAAAACGGTGCCAGGTACATATAGTAGCGATAACTACGGACAGTATTTGCAGGATTTTGAAGCTTTGGATTATAAAGGTAATCCATTGCAATTTGTTAAGCTTGATGAAAATTCTTGGAGTATTTCTAATGGAACACAGCTTGATAAAGTACGTTACTGGGTAAATGATACCTATGATACGGAAAATGAAGTGGTTGATGCAGTATTTTCCCCGGCAGGTACAAATATTGAGAAAGACAGTAATTTTATGCTGAACCTACATGGTTTTGTAGGCTATTTTGATGGGTTTAAAGAGGTTCCTTATGCTATTCATATTAAAAAGCCAGCGGACTTAATTGCAACAACAACCCTTTCTGATCAAATTGACCGTAAGCCTGATCCACTTTGGGACGCGTTTCTTGCCAATAGGTATTTTGAAGTTATTGACAACCCTATAATGTACGCTAAACCTAATACTGAAAGTTTTGAAATTAATGGTATAACGGTAACATTGAGCTTGTTTTCACCAAATAACGTGTACAAGGCTTCTGATTTAAAGAATAGAATGTTAAAAATGATGGAGGCTCAGAAGAAGTTTCTTGGGGATGTAGATAGTACTAAAGAGTATAATATTCTTTTGTATTTGTCTGATGTAAATAAGCCCGATGCTCATGGTTTTGGAGCTTTGGAGCATCATACTTCTACCGTGGTAGTTTTACCTGAAGCTATGGATATTGGTCGTTTGGAGCAAGCTATGGTAGATGTGGTTTCGCACGAATTCTTTCATATTGTAACACCATTGTCCGTTCATTCTAAAGAAATACAATATTTTGATTTTAACGACCCAAAAATGTCACAACATTTATGGATGTACGAAGGTACTACGGAGTATTTTGCCAATTTATTTCAGGTACAGCAAGGTTTAATTTCTGAAGAGGATTTTTATGAGCGCATGTTGGGTAAAATTACCAATTCTAAATTTTATGATGATAGCATGTCTTTCACTGAAATGAGCAAGAATATTTTAGAGCAACCTTATGAGCCCAATTACGCTAACGTATATGAGAAAGGTGCTTTAATAAATATGTGTTTAGATATTATATTAAGAGAAAAGAGCAACGGCGAAAAGAGTATGCTTTGGTTGATGAAAGAGCTGTCTAAAAAATATGGTACGGATGTGCCTTTTGAAGATGAAGTTTTATTCGGTGAGATTGTTCAGATGACCTATCCGGAGGTGGATACTTTTTTTAAGGAACATGTTATTGGAGATACACCTATAGATTATGATGTTTATTTTTCAAAGGTAGGTTTAGCTACAAAAGATGTTGAAGAGCCTACAGGTTACTTTTTTGATGGGCAAGTGCCTTATATGGATGTTGATGTGCAAAATGATAGTGTTGTTTTTATACGTGAGAATATAGAGTTGAATTCTTTCTTTGATGATTTAAAACTACAGGGAGGTGATATTTTTAAGGTGATAAACGGACAGGAGATTAATCTTGAGTCGCTTAGACCAATTATTGGGGAAAGTTTTAGTTGGACGCCAGAAACTGTAGTAAGTATGACTGTAGAAAGAGATGGTGAATTGGTTTCGGTTGAAGGTAAGGTAGGGCAACCGGTAAAAAAGGTAAAGAAAATTGCTCCTTTAGAAAATGTAGATCAGAAAATTATAGACTTACGTAAGGCTTGGTTAAAAGACTAAGGTTTAATAATGATGCTAAATAAAAAAACCGCCTACTTTGCAGTAAGGCGGTTTTTTATTGAGTTAGTTGTATTGTAATTAACCTAATGCAACTCTTTTAAAACCTGTTACTTCTAAATTAGAATCAACTGATTTTACATATTGAGCAACACTTTGTTTGCTATCTTTGATGAAATCTTGGTTTACTAAAGTATTGTCCTTAAAGAAACGCTTTATTTTACCTTTAGAGATATTGTCTAGCATTGCTTCTGGTTTTCCTTCTTGACGTAATTGATCTTTTGCAATTTCAATTTCTTTGTCGATCACGGATTGGTCAACACCATCTTCGTTTAATGCTACAGGGTTCATAGCGGCAGCTTGCATTGACACATCTTTAGCAACTTCTTCAGCACCTGGTACAGAAGCGGAAAGACCTGTTAAAACAGCTATTTTGTTTCCTGCGTGAATATAAGAACCTACAAAAGGAGCACTTAACGTTTCAAAACCACCTATCTCAATTTTCTCACCGATAACACCTGTTTGCTCAGTAAGTTTTTCTTGAACGGTCATACCTTTATAATCAGCAGCCAAGAAAGCTTCTTTGGAATCAAAGTTGATTGCCAAGTCTGCTAATTCTGTAGCCAATGTTACAAAAGTTTCGTTTTTAGCAACGAAATCGGTCTCACAGTTCAAAGAAATAATAACACCACTAGTGTTGTCATCATTTACTTTAGCGATTGCTGCACCTTCAGAAGAATCTCTGTCAGCTCTTTTTGCTGCAACTTTTTGACCTTTTTTACGAAGAATTTCGATTGCACTTTCAAAATCACCTTCAGCTTCAACCAAGGCTTTTTTGCAATCCATCATTCCTGCACCAGTAGTCTTTCTTAATCTATTAACTTCTGCAGCTGTAATCTTTGCCATTTTTTTTACTTTTAATATACCCGTTTTAAGGGGTCGTTAGATTTATTTTTATAACAAATGTAGTAACTTATTCTACACCACCTTTAACGTTGTCTTGCCATTCTTTAAGCTCGTCCCACTTACCTTCAGCAGCCATTTTAGCTTGCTTTGGCCAAGAAGTTGGATCTAAATGAGCCATTCTAGAACTTGCCTCTGTCAAGATTTCCTTGATTTTTTCAGCATCTCCGTTAGAAAGATCTTCGTAAGTAGCAATACCGGCAGCAACTAAAGCTTCAGCAGCTTTTGGGCCAATACCTTCAACTTTTGTTAAGTCATCAGCTTCTGCTTTTGTATCGTTCGCAACAGCTTCTTTAGTAGCTTCAACGTTTACTTCAACATTTGGTACTTTGTCTACAACTGGTGCAGGTTTAGTGTCAACTTTTTCTGGAGTTGGCGCTGGTTTGTCTGCAACTGCTTTTTTCTTGGCACCTTTATCTTTTTTGTCAGATTTACCTTCAGAATCACCTTTTTCAGCTTTACGCTCAGCTAAACCTTCGGCAACTGCATTGGTAACTTCTGTCATGATAATATCAATAGACTTAGAAGCATCATCGTTAGAAGGTATAAGGTAATCTACATCTCTAGGATCACAGTTGGTGTCTACCATTGCAAAAATTGGAATGTTCAATTTTTGAGCTTCTTTAACTGCAATGTGCTCTCTCATTGTATCAACGATGAACAATGCACCTGGTAAACGTGTCATTTCAGAAATAGAACCTAAGTTCTTTTCTAATTTTGCACGTAAACGGTCAACTTGCAATCTTTCTTTTTTAGAAAGTGTAAGGAAAGTTCCATCTTTTTTCATTCTATCAATAGAAGCCATTTTCTTAACGGCTTTACGAATAGTAACAAAATTGGTTAACATACCACCTGGCCATCTTTCAGTGATGTAAGGCATGTTTACGTTTGCTGCTTTTTCTGCAACGATGTCCTTAGCTTGTTTTTTGGTAGCTACGAAAAGTATTTTTCTACCTGACGCTGCAATTTTTTTAAGAGCCTCGTTGGTCTCATCTAATTTTGCAACTGTTTTGTAAAGGTTGATTACGTGAATCCCATTACGCTCCATGTAGATGTAAGGAGCCATGTTCGGATTCCATTTTCTTGTTAGGTGACCAAAATGTACACCTGCTTCTAATAATTGTTTTACTTCGACTCTCGCCATTTTAAATTTAGTTTACGTTCTTTTGAATTAGCAATGACAAAGTGGTATCTCGAAATATAATATCAAGAAGCCTTCATCATTTAGATGCTAAACTAATCTTACCTTCAATTTTTTGGAATTAAAGGATTTTTAATTGTCCTTAACGGACTTTCAATGAACTTGTTAATAATCTGGTTTCCCAGTGTGATAAAATATAAAAATAGGCACCCAAAAAGGGTGCCCTGTACTCTTGTAATCTCGAATTAACGTTTCGAGAATTGGAATTTTTTACGTGCTTTCTTCTGACCGAATTTCTTACGTTCAACCATTCTTGGGTCTCTAGTTAATAGACCTTCTGGTTTTAAGATTGATCTGTTCTCAGCATCTATCTCACACATTGCTCTAGATAAAGCAAGACGAATAGCTTCTGCTTGTCCAGTAATACCACCACCGTAAACGTTTACTTTTACGTCGTAAGTATCTAAGCTTTCAGTTAAGCTGAAAGGTTGCTTTACTTTGTATTGAAGCGTTGCAGTTGGGAAGTATACGCTTAAATCTTTATTGTTAATGGTAATGTCACCATTTCCATCAGAAAGATATACTCTCGCTACAGCGGTCTTTCTACGACCAATTTTATGAATTACTTCCATCTTATTTAATATCTTTTAAATTAACAACAGTAGGCTTTTGAGCTTCTTGTCCATGCTCCGTACCTGCGTAAACTTTAAGGTTTCTAAAAAGTTCTGCACCTAATCTGTTTTTAGGTAACATTCCTTTTATTGCTTTTTCAAGAATACCTTCTGGATTTTTATCCAACAATTGTTTTACGCTAGTAGTACGTTGTCCACCTGGGTAGCCAGTGTATCTCATATATGATTTATCAGACCACTTGTTTCCTGTAAGAACAATTTTCTCTGCGTTGATAATAACAACATTATCACCACAATCAACATGAGGGGTGAAACTAGGCTTGTGCTTTCCTCTTAACAAATAGGCGACTTTTGAAGCCATGCGTCCTAATGTTTCTCCTTCGGCATCTACCAATAACCACTCTTTGTTTACAGTTGTTCTGTTGGCCGAAACGGTCTTATAACTTAATGTATCCACTACTGCTATTTTTAACTATTATTTTAATCAATCCCGTGAAAGGGGCTGCAAATCTACAATTATTAACTTGAATTGCAAATACTTGTTTCTTATTTTTTTACATTTTTTAATTAAATGTAATTTCTAACCGGTTTATAGCCATCGTAGTACTGTTATTCTTATTGATTTTATTACCGATTCTGTAACAATTTAAAATATTCATTGTCTCTTGTAATAACCGATCAATCAATCAAAGAACATGTTATGATGCGTAGATGCTTAGTTACAAGTATTTTATATTTAATAATTTCAGCTACTGCTTTTTCCCAAACAGTTACAACAAAGGTACAAAGAGTATATACTACACAAAAAGTAAATTTAGGTGAGACCATTGCTATTGATGGTTTGCTGACCGATTTGGCTTGGAACAGCGTTCCTTGGGCTAGTGATTTTACCGTATTTGACCCTAATAATGGGGAAAAACCTAGTCAATCAACAAAGTTTAAGATTACATATGATGAAAAATTTCTTTATGTGGGTATTCACTGTTATGATAGTGTACCTTCTAAGATAGAAAAGAGGCTGGCAAGGCGTGATAATTTTTCGGGTGATTGGATAGAAATTAACATTGATAGCTATAACGATAAAAGAACGGGTTTTTCGTTTAATGTTTCTGCTGCCGGTGTAAAAGGGGATGAATTTATTTCTCAAAATGGCGATTTTTGGGATGCTAGCTGGAATCCTATTTGGTATACCGCTACACAGATTGATCATGAAGGATGGTCGGCAGAAATGAAAATACCTTTTAGTCAATTAAAATTTGGAGAACAAAAAGAGCAAATTTGGGGGCTTCAATTGAACAGACGTTTCTTTAGGGAAGAAGAACGGTCACTTTGGCAACCTGTCTCATTAGATGCTCCTGGTTGGGTTAGTGAGTTTGGAGTCTTAAGAGGTCTTATTGATATTCAGCCTCAAAAACAGTTGGAAATTCAACCATTTTTGGTAAATCAGTATGATGCTTATCCGTCACAAGCGGGCAACCCTTTTCGTGATGGTAGTGATTATGGTTTAAATGTGGGGTTAGACGCCAAAATAGGTTTGACCAATGATCTTACTCTAGATTTAACGGTTAATCCAGATTTTGGACAAGTAGATGCTGATCCAGGAGCTATTGCATTGGACGGATTTCAAATCTTCTTTGAAGAACGTAGGCCGTTCTTTATTGAAAACAAAAATATTTTCGATTTTGAATTTGCCGATGGTAATGATAATATTTTTTACAGTAGAAGAATTGGTAGAAGTCCACAAGGGTTTGCAAACAGTACTGAAACGGAATTTGTAGATCAACCTACAAATTCAACCATACTGGGTGCCGCAAAATTTTCAGGTAAAACCAAAAATGGATGGTCTTTGGGCTTATTGGAAAGTATTACGGGCAACATGTATGCAGATATAGAGGATCTTGCAGGAAATGAAAGATCAGAACTTGTAGAGCCGCTTACAAATTATATTGTGGGTAGGGTACAAAAGGATTTTAACGAACGTAATTCTTTTATTGGAGGAATATTTACTGCAACGAATAGAAATATTCCTGATAATCTCGATTTTTTAAGAAGTAGTGCCTACACAGGTGGGGTAGATTTTAAACATAGTTGGAAAAACAGAAATTATTATGTTGAAGGAAATATTGTAGGCAGTCATATTACGGGCAGTCAACAAGCTATTGAACGAACACAGAATAGTATTACGCACTTATTTCAAAGGGTAGATGCTAGTCATGTTGATGTAGACCCTGATCGTACCTCTTTAACGGGTAGCGGTGGTAAGTTGGCACTCGGAAAAGCAGGAGGTGGGAATTGGCGATATGATGGCGGAGTTATTTGGAGGTCTCCAGAATTGGAACTCAATGATATTGGATTCTTAAGGCAGGCAGATGAAATTAAGCAAACGGCTAACGTTCGTAGGTTGTTCATAAAGCCTACTAATTTTTATAGACGTGCAAACTTAGGGTTAAGTCAATACTCTACGTTTGATTTTGATGGAAATTATAATAGAATTCAATATGAATTCCAGGGTTTTATAAACTATAAAAATAATTGGTGGACAGAGGTTGGTGCTGCCCATAAACCCCGTATTTTTTCAAATACCGTTCTTCGTGGCGGACCTCGTTGGCGTTGGTCTGATGAAAACTTCGCTTACCTTTTCTTTGGCTCGGATAGTAGAAAAAAAATGAGCTTTACTTTAGGGTATGTGAATAGCCAGGCGGCAGAAAATAACTTTTCTTTAAAGCGATATGTGTTTAGATTATACTACCAACCTTTTGATGCTTTTAATCTTTCTATCTCTTCTGAGTTTGAAGAAAACCCTAATAAAACGCAATATGTGACGGAAACTAGTTTTGATGGTGATGCAAGGTATATTACCGGTAATATTGATCAGAAAACATTTAGTACTGCTATCCGCTTTAATTATAGTGTAAATCCAAACTTATCCATTCAATATTATGGTGAGCCATTTATTTCTAGAGGAACTTACACTGATTTTAATTATGTAAATAACCCTATTGCTGAGAACTTGAGCGAACGTGTAACGTTATTTTCCGAAAATCAAATATCAGGATCAGCCGACACCAATAATTATTTGATAGATGAAGATATTGATGGTGCCATAGATTATCAAATAGAGAATCCTAACTTTTCGTATGTTCAATTTAGATCAAACCTTGTACTAAGGTGGGAATACATACCTGGTTCGGAAATCTTTTTGGTATGGTCTCAAGGTGTTGTGGGTACAGGTGATCCCAGTGAAACATTGGGTAGAAATTTAGATCGACAAATACTAGGGCAGAAAAAGGATAATACAATTTTGCTCAAAGCAACTTACAGGTTTATTCTATAAAGAATTGATTCTTGAAGGTATCCATTTATCGATTTTTGAAATAATACCAAGTTTTTTTCGTTTTTAGGGGTGTACAACCAATAAAACAAAAAGATGTATAAGCATATTTTATGTATTGCAGGGATAGTGTTAACACTAATTTCCTGTAGTTCGGATAAGGATGAAACACAGACTGAAGCTGAAGTTCAAAGCACGGCCATAATTGGTACATGGGATGCTACTGAGCTAGAAATAGATAATGAGACAGCAAGTGATGATGCAAAATTTGGAAAGCAAATATTGGATTTTCTTACGGCTGATAACTGCTTCATTATAACATTACAGTTTAATGAGGATTTAACGGCAAGCGCATCTAATTCTGCTAATTATATTGAAGTAAATGCGACCGCTACAGGTTTGGATATTCCTTGCCCTACAGATTCGGATGTTAATGAAAGTACCTATACCTTTGACGGTGAAACGGTCACAACTATTGATGAAAATGGCGATGAGTTGGCAATAGGTGTTTCTATAGAAGGAAACATTATGACGGTTGATGCCAGTGATTTGGATATTCCAAATTTTTCAGAAGACGGACAATTGATATTTGTAAAACGATAAAAGTTTGCTAAGTATAAAAAAAATAAGACCCTTGTCAATTGACAAGGGTTTTTTATTGCTTGTAGAATTTTGTTTTTATATTCTGATGTTCAGATTGTATGGTAATCATGTACAAACCTTTTTCTAGGTTAAAAACAGGTATGTTCAATGAGTTTCTTTTAATGTCCCATTGGTGAAAGATTACTTGGTTGCCATAGCTATCCCTAACGGTTATAACGGCATTCTTGTCATTTTTTAGACCAAGTACATTGATAACGTTGGTTGCCGGATTAGGAAAAACTTTAACATCTTGTGCCGCTAATTGGGTAGCGCTAAAGATGGTAAAAGCTAGAATGATTAAAATCCTTTTCATGAAAAATAGCGTACCTCATGAGAGAAGTACGCTATATGCTAACGTTCTAGAAATGTATTTTCGTCTCCCTTTAAATAAACTTTAACTTTCTAGAAGGTAAAATAGGTTTGGCTAGTAGACGTATTGTCATTACTATCTTTAGAAATTACCTGAACATGATACTGTTCTCCTGCTGTTATGCTATAGTTGGTGTTCAGGTTTGTGGTGTTTTCTAGAATTAATTCCAAATTTCCAAAAACGCCAATGTATACATCATAATTAACAATGTCATTATCCAGGTCTTCGCCTATCCATGATACGGTCACAGTACCGTCATTATTTTCGGAAACTGTGATTTCAGCAGGGAACGGCGCAAAATTCTCTGTGCTTGTACCTTCGGAATAGAAATTCCAAGTATCACTTGCTAAAGATTTATCTTCAAGAATTGCTGTAACTTTCCAAGAGAATTGAGTTCCCTTTGGTAGACCTACTTCCAATGAGGTTGCATTTACGGTTCTTGTATCGGTCGAATTGTTTTCTTGGTTCGTGATTTCCAAATCATAAGATGTTGCATTAGAAGAGGCCGACCATTGAAATTCAATATTTACACCATCGGTTCCATTGTCTTCTCCTTCGGTACAAATTAAATTGTTGTCTGGAAAAATTAGATTAAAGGAGCCTAGTTCTTTTTCTATAGGTGGAGTGGTGGTATCATTATCTTTGCCGCCGCAAGAAGCTACTAGAATTCCTGCCAAAATTAATTTTATAGCTAATCTCATTTTTTTACAAATTTTAAGTTGATTTCTTTATCTCCCTCTATAATGGTAAGCATATATATGCCTGGAGATAAGTTAGAAATATTCATTTCTAAAGTGCCGTTGCCAATCAAGCGATATTCTTGTAATAAGGTAACTCCGCTTAAGTTTGATAGAATTAGTTGAGCATTGGTCATCAAATCTAAGCCGTCAACCTTTAATATATCGGCAACCGGGTTAGGTGATAAAATGGCATTACTGATTACAACACTATCATTGAATACTCCTTGGCAAATTTTATCGGTTTCTATGGAGATAACATTTGCCCCTTGATCTAGTGGGAATGATAATTGGTGATTGTCAACATTCTCCACTTGAAAAGAATATGTTTTGTCATTAACCAAAACCTGATAATTTTTACTGCCTGAAACTACAATGCTTGCTTTTTTAGCGGTATAATCTATTACCGTCTTCCCTGAAATGAATTCTTCTGGGGTTTCAATATTCAAACTAAATTCAACATTGGGTGCGCCAACTAGTCGACCGATTTCTGAATTGGCAACAATGGTATAAGAACCTGGTTCTAGATCAGTAACCATAAGTGTACTCCCGTTCTGTTGTGTATAGTTAGCAGAGAAATTATTTGGCCCAGTTATCGCTAGTATATGTGTTTGATTAACTTTAAACTCAACAGTAAGCATCCCGTTTGCGGTGTCTGGGCAAGAAGTGCTCGTAGCTTTTGCAGTAAAATCATCTGGTTTTGGCACTAAAATATCTTGGTAGCTACAACCAGTGCTACCAACTACAGCGCCAATAGGAGTATTTTCACAAACATCAATAACATTAGGTACACCGTCATGGTCATCATCATTATCTGATAATTGACTTTCTGAACAACCATATGCATTTACGTCTTCATCACTTGGAGTATTTGGGCAAATATCATTTGTATTGTCAACCCCATCTTTATCGTCATCTAATTGGCTTTCTGTGCATCCATTAGCATTTACATTATTTCCTATGCTTGTATTTGGGCAAAAATCATTAGAATTCTTAACACCGTCGTTATCATCATCTGCTTCACCATCAACACCATTTATACTTATAGTGATTGTATTTCTATATAACGTTAAGCCAGGTACACTAGAATTGGTAATTACACAATCATAAACCCCAATATCGGTTACTGTTGATGAAAGTATAGAAAATGTAGCACTTGTTTCGTTTGGTAAATTAGTTCCATCTTTTCGCCATTGAAATTGATTGATGGCATGTGATAGACCGGTAACAGCTAAGTTTGCTTCATCACCTAGTTCTAATTCTATTTCTTCTTCATTATTTAAATTACGCTGCGGTTGTATGCTAAACGTAGTATTTATAGAATTTATAACTGAATTGTCTAAATCACTGAATGTTAGGTTGTTGTTTTTAAGAACTACACTTTTTGAAAGGCTTGAACTAAAAATAGGAATGTTTCCAGATAAGCTGCAGTTTTCACATCCAAAAGCTCTTAGTTGTGCTAAATTTCCAATTTCCGCAGGTATGCCTCCAGTTATAGAATTATTACTAAAATCTGCGGTGCCTAAACTACTCATGTTACCCATTTCACTTGGAATGGTACCTGTTAATTCATTAGTATTTAGAATTAAAAGTTCTAGTTGGGTAAGGTTTCCTATTTCGGGCGGAATGGAGCCAGAAAAATTGTTGCTGTCAAACCATAAAGTTTTTATTGAACTTAGGTTGCCAATACTTGCAGGTATGCTTCCGCTTATTTGATTGTTAGATAGATAGAAGTTTTCTAAAGATGTAAGATTACCTATCTCAGAGGGTAAACTACCAGAAAGATTGTTTTCTCGCAACCCAATCTCTTTTAGAAGTGTTAAATTTCCAATGCTTGACGGGATACTTCCAGAAAAATTATTGTTATTCAACCTTAATTTTTCAAGTTTTGTTAAGTTGCCAATTTCTTGTGGTAATGGTCCGTAAAAATTGGAACGGAACAAGGCAAGGTCTTCTAATTGAGTTAGATAGCCAATTTCTGGGGGTATACTGCCTGACATTTGTGTGTCACCTAACCTAAGAAAAACTAATTTAGTAAGGTTGCCTATTTCTGTTGGAATTGTACCTGTAATGTTTGTAGAGAATAAATTTAATTCTAAAAGTTCGGTAAGATTATAAATTTGAGATGGTATTTCGCCGGTTAAATCATTATTCCCGAGTACTAAATTTTTAAGATTAGTTAAGTTACCTAGTTCTTGTGGAATAGTGCCTGTTAGTTGATTGCCGTAAAGACTTAAATAGGTCAATGAGGTTAAATTCCCTAAGAATACTGGTATGGGACCAGATAATTGATTTAAGGTAAAATCCATTTGTTGAATTGAGCTTAAATTACCAAGGTCTATTGGTAGAGCACCGGTAAGATTGTTAGAATTTAGAAGTAAAATTTCTAAATTTGATAAATTGCCTAATTCACTAGGAACATTTCCCGTTAATTGATTTGTGCGGAGATTTAGTCTTTCTAATTTTAACAAATTTCCGAACTGTTCGGGAATTTCCCCTGTAAGGTTATTTCGCCCAAGGTCTATCCATTCTAGTTCTGTAAGATTGCCAATTTCATTTGGAATTTCTCCTGTTAAATTACGACTATCTAAAATTAGAGTTCTTACCCTACCTTCGGTATTTAATGTTATTCCTGCCCAAGTGCTGATATCTGCATTTAAGTCCCAAGAAACGGTCCAGTTGTCGCCGTCCGTAGCATTGTATAGTGCAATTAAAGCATCGCGGTCAAGATTAGTAGTTGTGTCGTCACCCAAAACTTTTAAATTGTCTACTATTATTGAGCTTGCAGGACTTGTGTTGGCTCTAAACATTAACTCAAACGCATAATCTTCTTCAGTATCCGTATCAAAATCAAAAGTATAGGTATGCCAAGCTCCGTCACTTTCTAAAGGAATAAATTCATGGATATATTGAATGGTATAACTTCCTTCGTCTTTAACTATATCTAAATAGGCACTTAGATTATTACCTGCTTCTGTACTTACTTTGTAATCAAAGGAAAAGGTATGGTTGGTGTTTGGTTCTAAAACTATACTGCTGGCATTCCAAGTGCTTAGTACGGTTTGGTTTACTAGAGTGTTGTTCAAACCTAGTTCCAGGGAGAAGTTACCTTCTGTGGCATCTGTACTTTTATTGATGCCATTTTCATTTGTGATACTCCAATTTACTGGTGATTCTGGACTTCCGGACCAACTTTCAAAGCTGGCATTTTGTAAATAATTCGTTTGCGATAATCCTTTAAAGCAAATCAAAAAGAGGGCTGCCAAAAGCAGCCTAGCGTAGATTTTAATCATAAAAATATCTGGTTAGTAAAGCACTAATATAAATATTAGCGTTTTCTTAACAACATATTTTCGATAAAATACCACAGTAACTTTCTTACATTTTTTGGCGTATTTGTGTAGTCTCTGTATTTTAATGGGCTACCAACCAATTATCACCTAAGCCAACTTCAACATCTAAAGGAACTGCTATTTTGTATGCATTTTCCATTTCTGATTTAATCAGTGTTTGCAATTCTTCTAATTCTGGTTTGTAGATATCGAATACCAATTCATCATGTACTTGCAGTAACATTTTAGATTTGTAATTGCCTTCTTCTAACTTTTTATGAATGTTGATCATGGCAATTTTAATGATATCTGCCGCACTACCTTGAATAGGTGCGTTTACAGCATTTCGTTCCGCAGCGCCACGTACTATTGCATTACTGCCGTTTATATCCTTAAGGTATCTTCTTCTACCCAACACCGTTGAAACATAACCGTTTTCACGTGCAAAATCTACCTGCTCGCTCATGTAGTTTCTTAGCTTAGGATAAGTCTTGTAGTAGGTGTCTATCAGTTCTTTTGCTTCTTTTCTTGATAAGTCCGTTTGGTTACTTAATCCAAATGCAGATACGCCATAGATGATACCGAAGTTAACTGTCTTGGCATTGCTACGTTGTTCTCGTGTAACTTCATCCAATGGTACATTAAATACCTTAGATGCTGTAGAAGCGTGAATATCCTCTCCATGTTTGAAAGCCTCTATCATGGTAGTTTCTTCACTTAAAGCTGCAATTATACGTAATTCTATTTGTGAATAATCTGCCGCTAACAACGTGTAGTTCTCATCTCTTGGTACAAAAGCTTTTCTTACTTGTCTTCCACGCTCTGTTCTAATTGGAATGTTTTGTAAGTTAGGGTTGTTGCTACTTAACCTTCCGGTAGCTGCAACGGTTTGCATATAATCGGTATGCACTCTTCCTGTAGAAGGCTCAACCTGCTCTGGCAATGCATCAACATAGGTGCTTTTTAATTTAGCAAGACCTCTGTAATCCAATACATTTTGTACAATTTCATGGTCTTTAGCCAAAAAGGATAATACATCTTCCGCGGTAGAATATTGACCTGTTTTGGTTTTTTTAGGTTTGTCTACCAGTTTTAGTTTGTCAAATAAAATTTCACCTAATTGCTTTGGAGACCCTATATTAAATTCTTCACCGGCAACTTCATAAATTTTCTTCTCAAGGTTAGAAATGTCGTTATTCAAGTCTTCGGAGAGTGAATTCAAGAATTCGTTGTCTAAATTGATTCCTTCTAGCTCCATATCCGCCAGTACACGTAGTAGGGGAATCTCAATATCTTGAAATAATTTTTCTGTATTTGCCTCTTTTAGTTCTGGTCTAAAATGCTGTGCAAGTTGAAAGGTAATATCTGCATCTTCTACTGCATATTCCGTTTGTTTTTCTAACGGAACATCACGCATACTCAATTGATTCTTGCCTTTTTTGCCAATAAGTTCAGTAATGGATACTGGAGTGTAATTTAAATAGGTCTCTGCCAGAACATCCATATTATGACGCATATCCGGATTAATTAGATAGTGGGCCAACATAGTATCGAATAAAGGTCCTTTGACATCAATATTGTATTTATCCAATACCTTAATATCATACTTTAAATTCTGACCTATTTTTTCAATTTCTTCGGCTTCAAAGAAAGGGCGTAACTCTTCTAAAAGTGCCTGTGCTTCTTCTTTGTTATCCGTAAAAGGAATGTAAAAACCTTTTGTTGCTTCCCAAGAGAAAGCAATTCCTACCAATTCAGCGGTCAACGGGTCCAAGCCTGTAGTCTCGGTATCAAAACAAACCGAAGTTTGCTGCATTAAATTTTTTAAGAAAAGCTTCATGGCCATACCAGGAGCTACACTTTGGTATGAGTGTGCTACATCTGCAATGGTTTTTCTACTAGAAAAGTCTTTTACGGTTGCTCCGGCATCTGCAGAACCCCCAAATAAAGAGAATTGCCCTGACCCCGCATCTTGTTTTTCTTTTTTAGCAGTTGCTGTGCTGGTAACCTGTGTAACGGTTTCTTCTGTTTCTTCCGAGAATATTTTAATGAATTGATCCTTTAATCTTCTAAATTCCAATTGTTCAAATATCTCTTGTACCTTCTCAAAATCCGGTACTGAAAGTTCATAGTCCTTAGCGTTGAAAGTAACGTCGCAATCAATGCATATGGTGGCTAATTTTTTAGAAAGTATACCCAATTCTTTGTTTGCTTCTACTTTTTCCTTCATCTTACCTTTCAACTGATCGGTATTTGCCAATAGATTTTCCATAGATCCAAATTGGGCAATGAATTTTTTTGCAGTTTTATCTCCCACACCTGGTAATCCGGGTATGTTATCACTGGCATCGCCCATCATACCTAAGTAATCTATTACCTGCTCCGGTCTTTCTACACCAAAACGTTTTTGAATTTCCGGAATTCCCCAAATTTCAATACCGTTACCCATTCTTGCAGGGCGGTACATAAATATGTTTTCGGAAACCAATTGCCCAAAGTCCTTATCTGGCGTGACCATAAACACTTTGTAGTCTTCCTTTTCAGCTTGTTTGGATAATGTGCCTATAATATCATCTGCTTCCCAGCCTTCCAAAACCACACAAGGTATGTGCATAGCCTTAAGTATATCTTGTATGTAGGGTACGGCTATCCTAATGGCATCTGGGGTTTCATCTCTGTTTGCCTTATATTCGGCAAACATCTCAGTTCTTTCAACGCTACCGCCTTTATCGAAGCAAACGGCTAAATGATCAGGTTTTTCACGGCGTATTACATCGAATAAGGAATTCATGAAACCCATAATGGCAGAGGTGTCCATGCCTTGAGAGTTTATTCTTGGATTTTTTATAAGCGCATAGTAACCACGAAATATAAGTGCGTATGCATCTAGCAAAAAGAGTCTTTTTTGATCTGCCATTTTTAAGTATTGTATGAAAAAGGATAAAAGTACAAATTGATAGGGAAACATTAAGGCAGAATACCTGAATGCTTAGAAGTTTTGTTATTCAATATTTATTTTTCAGGAGATTCATAATCGCCATAAATTCTAAAATATTTATAAACGTAATAATCAATGTTTTCATCCTCATTATTTTCAAATTCCTTATACCTTATTTCGAGATTGCCTATATCTATCAGGTTTACTTCAAAAAGTTCCATAATCAATTCGGTATTGTCGATTGTATTTGTGAGTTTAAAAATAACCTTGTTCCCTGGCATTATTTTCCACTCTCCATTATCGCTAGTTTTTGCATCAATTTCACAAAAATCAGTTCCTCCCGAATTATTTTCGGTTTCATAATAATCTTCAAAGTAAAGACTGCCATCTTCGAAAAGAATAAATTCTGTTTGACTTTCACATATACCTGTAGATAAATTATCTACTGAAGTACCATCCTTGAAATAAATAATTCTTTTAGTCCCGACCCATTTACCGGCAATCTGTTCTTTAAAAGTATACTCTTCTTCTATAGTGCACCCAGATAATAAAATCAACATACCAGCTAGAAATAAATAGACTGTTTTCATTTATGTTATTTTAGAAATGGTTTGAGGAATAATAGTCGGCTTCTTTTTCTTGAAGTATGTCATAATAATCGACACCGAATAAATATTGCACATTATATAAACCTTGATGTAAAGGAGCATTTAAATCTGTATAAAAGACTTTATTGTATTTTTTGAAGAAATCGCTTTTTTCTTCTAACCTTTTAATAAGTTCTTTAGTATATGCATTGATAAAAAATGCACCGGTATATTGATAAACATGAATAATTTCATGTGCTATAACCGCTTCTATGTCAATGTTGATGTTGCGTTTAAATTGAATTGTATTGTATACAGCTACTCCAAATGGTTCACTATCTTCTAATTTAGGCAATTTTTCATTTTTGAAAATAAAATGACCAGAGTATAATGTTCTTTTAAAATCAAATTTTGAGGTGGTAAATCCATATGCATTACCGTAAAGTGCAAAAGGTAAAATCCGGTATCGAAGTTTTTTTTCTCGCTTAAAATCATATTCTAGATAATTAAAACCAAAATCTATATGCCAACGTTCCCAAAAGTTCCGATTGGCGGCAGCGTTATAAATGATGGAGTTACCTGCCGAATTTAAAATCTTAGAAGGCCATATATAGGCATAGTTGTCAGTTCTATGAAATTGCCTTACCAATCTTTTGCTTTCAAAAGTTAAGTAACCTCCTAAAGCACCTTGATACATACCTTTGAAAAAAACCTTGGAACCCTTTTCATTAGGTTTCTTATTGATCAATGCTCCAACGCCGCCTATGATAGCTTTTGAACCTACATTGTAGAAAGCTGCTTGTGAATCATTTCTTTGTGGATATAAATATCCTGAAATCAATAAAATTAGAATTATCCTCATGGTTGGTTTTGACGGGAATCTGAAATCAAAAACCACGCCATTTGTAAGATTTTTCAGAAATAATCTTAACTTTTTAAATAACTATCTGAAGGATTGTTAACATGACCTACTTTAGTGTATGTTCTATAGGTAAACCCTGGGTGAATACAATATCCGCCAGTTTCCCCTTTTTTATTGATGGCGATAAAGCCTATTTGAAAGTCTTGTTTGTCCTTATTTTTTGCAATAATTCTTTTTACGCCTTCTTCACATGCCTCTTGTGGCGATTTTCCTTGGCGCATTAATTCTACGATCAGAAAACTACCAACGGTTCTTACCACTTCTTCGCCAACGCCTGTTGCTGTTGCTCCGCCAACTTCGTTATCTACGAAAAGTCCAGCGCCAATAATAGGGGAGTCGCCAACTCTACCTGCCATTTTATATGCCATTCCGCTTGTGGTACATGCACCTGCAATGTCTCCATCGGCATCAATGGCCAACATGCCTATGGTATCATGATTTTCAATATTTATTATTGGTTTGTACTGCGATGTTTTTTTCCATTCTTCCCATGCTTGTTTGGATTCTTCAGTTAAAAGATTTGTCTTTTCAAAACCTTGCTCGTATGCAAATTGCTCAGCACCTTTGCCGGCAAGCATTACATGAGGCGTTTCTTCCATCACTTTTCTGGCCACTGAAATTGGGTTTGCAATGTTCTGCATAGCCAATACTGCCCCACAGTTCCCATCTTTGTCCATAATACAAGCGTCTAGGGTAACATTGCCATCCCTATCCGGTCTTCCGCCATTACCTACGGTGCTATTGCTTAAATCGTTTTCTTCAACCATAACACCTTGGTGAACTGCATCAAGAGCGTTACCTCCTTTTTCAAGAACTTCCCATGCTTTGGCGGTGGCGTTTCCAAAATTCCATGTACAAATAGCAATAGGTAGCACTGGTGTATTGTCTATTGTACCTACTGCAGGGATTTCTTTGTACGATGATAATATAGGTGCAGAAACGATACCGGCGGCAACTGTACTTGAATTTCTTAGAAACTTTCTTCTTTTCATGGGTTTGGTTCTTTACTTTTAATGATCTTAAATATAGCAATATGATAGTAGAAGTTTGTGCTAATTCTTTAGAATCTGCCATGGTAGCAGAACGTGCTGGAGCAGACCGTATTGAGTTATGTACAGAGTTGGCGGTAGGTGGGTTAACACCTTCTTTTGGGATGTTAAAAGCGGTTAGGGAACAGGTTTCTATTCCCGTCCATGTATTGATAAGGCCTAGAAGTGGAGATTTCACCTATTCCGATGAAGAGTTGCATATAATGATTTCGGATATTGAACTTTGTGCAGAATTAGGTTTTGATGGTGTTGTGTCTGGAGTGCTTTTGAATAATTTTACCTTGGATATTGATCGTACGCATAAACTTAAATTGGCGGCCGGTAGTATGCACTTTACATTCCACAGGGCCTTTGATTGGGTTAAGAACCCGAAGGAAGCATTGTTGGAACTGGAAAGAATGCGAGTGAATACCATTTTGTCATCGGGTCAACAGCGTTCAGCTCCAGGCGGAATAGACTTTTTGGTGGATCTAAAGGCTCAAAATACGGCAATTGAAATAATGCCAGGTTCGGGCGTAAATGCCGGCAACGTTCAAATGTTCAAGGAGCAGGGTTTTAAGGCAGTACATTTATCGGGTACCGCTATGAAACAAAAGTTGCCATCAAAACCATTGATTTCCATGAATTCTGAAGGTTTTTTGAGCGATGATCATATTGCCGTTACTCAATTTGAGAACATTGAAACAGTCGTATCCAAGGTTAAATAAAATGTAAATGAGCGCATATACCACTGTTATACAGATATCTTTGTAAAAAAAAAAGAACATGATTCGTTGGCTTATTTTCGTTTTGGCATACATTGCTTTAAGTTTTTATGTACTTCAGGCATTAAGAACCATTTCAAAACAGCCTTGGTGGTCTTGGCTTTATATAGCAGTTTCACTTGCTGTTATGTTAAATTTTATATATCAATTTACTGCGGGAGAAGAAACGGGGCGTGTTTTAAGTATACCTAAAAGTTATGCCTTTGGGTTTTTGTTGACCATGCTAACCTTCAATATTATTACTATTGTATTTTTGTTTTCAGAGGATATTTATCGGCTTATTTCTGGTTTATATCAAAAATTATATGGGGCGGAAAAACAATTTGGCTTGCCTGCACGTAGGCGATTTTTAAGTTTGTTGGCTTTGGGGATCGCAGCTGTGCCTTTTGGTGCTCTTTTGTACGGTATGTACAAGGGTAAATACAATTTTAAGGTATTGAAGTATAATTTAGAATTTGATGATCTTCCAGATAGTTTTGATGGGTACCAGATTACACAAATATCTGACATACATAGTGGAAGTTTTGATGATAGAAAAAAAATTGAATATGCTATAGACTTGATCAATCAGCAAAAAAGTGATGTATTGCTTTTTACTGGAGATATGGTGAACAATATGACCTCTGAAATGGAACCCTGGGCGGATTTGTTTAGCACGCTAGATGCTAAAGACGGAAAGTTCTCTGTGTTGGGAAATCATGATTATGGAGATTATATACCTTGGGAAACTGAAGAGTTGAAGAGTAAGAATTTAGAGGATCTTAAAGCTTTGCAGAAGCAAATGGGATTTGACCTTTTGCTCAATGAACATAGGTATCTTAAAAAAGGAGAGGATAAGATTGCTTTAGTAGGTGTGGAGAATTGGGGAAAAGGCGGATTCAAGAAAGCCGGAGATTTAAAAAAAGCAGCTTCACAGATTAATGAAAATGATTTTAAAATATTAATGAGCCATGATCCTTCACATTGGGAAATGGAGGTTATTAAAGATGCTTACCACTATCATTTAACGTTAAGCGGCCATACTCACGGTATGCAATTTGGGATTGAAATACCGGGGTGGATCAAATGGAGTCCGGTAAAATGGAGATACCCATATTGGGCAGGTATTTATAAAGAGATGGGGCAATTTCTGAATGTGAACAGAGGATTTGGTTTTTTAGGGTATCCTGGTAGAGTTGGAATTTGGCCAGAGATTACGGTGATAACTTTGAGAAAAAAGGCATTAACATGATTTTAACCCTTTTACAGGGCTACAAATAGATAGGCAAGAGTAGTATTTTAACAATTTTTACTACATTTGGCTAACATAGAAAAGTATTTTATATGTCCAAATTTGGTGAACTAATAGATTTAAAGGTACCCGTTCTTCTGGATTTTTATGCAGAGTGGAACGAACAGTCAACTGCAATGCACCCTGTGCTTAGAGATGTAGCTGCGGCTTTAGGTGATAGAGGTAAGGTTATAAAAATCGATGTGGACAAGAACAAAGAACTTTCACAGGCCTTACGGGTTAAAGGTTTGCCTACGCTAATGATCTACAAGAAAGGCGAAATGGTTTGGCGCCAAAGCGGTGAGCAAGACGCTAACACTTTAATTGGTATTCTCAAAGAATACGTGTAATCTATCTCTCTTCATTTCATTTCTAAAACACTTTGGGCTTTCGCCCAAAGCTTATTGTTGTGTAGAAATATCTATTGTATCTTCTAATATATCCGTTTTGGTATTATCTGGTAATATGGTATCGGATATTGGCATGGTATCCATCATGTCTGGATTGGAATCCAATACATCTTGCGGCATACCCATATCATCTTCGTCTTTATAGAAGTGTTGAAACTTGTCAATATACTCATTGAATATCAATGTTTCTTTTTCTGCAATATCCTCACTGTCATTTGTGATTACAATATCAATATTGCGCCTGTAAGCTTCCATATCGGCGATAATATCATCAATGTTATTATATTGTTCGTCTAAGCTGGTAGAGGCATAATATTCCAATCTTTCTTGATACTTTTTCTTCAGTTTTTCAAAAAGCTCACGGGCTTTATTGCTTTCGCCAACTTTGTAATAACCATCAATAAATGGTTCTACTAAAGTGTAATAGCCAAACTTGTCTACAGGCATATTGGTCAAAGATATTTCAATAATATCCTTGGCTTTGTCCATTTTGTTCTCCTTGATCAGCCCTTCGGTTAAGCGCGCCAAATTGCCTCTGAACGAAACACTCTGAATACGTGTTTGCGTATCATGGTAAATATCACCACCAGAGTTGCCCCAATCCCAACCGGTTACAATGTCATACATTAGATCGGTATCTATTCTACCTAATTCAAAAGCATTAGGTCTTTCTGTTCTTATAGGTACTAATTTATAGGCTAAACCATCTAATTGTAAGTAGTCTTTCATCCAAAGATATTCGGCATCATCAAAACTTCCTCCAGAAAAGTACAAAGGACGTTTCCAGTCGTTGTTCGCCAAAATATCAAGCATCATCATGCTTTTCTTGGTAATGGCGCCAGGTAAGTCTATATCAATATAATCTACAATTAAATCGGCATCTTTTTCCTTTACCAAACCACTACTTAATACATTCTGTTTGTTGACGGGAACCCTAATTTTGTTTGTAGGGTAGTAAACAATGTTTTGCGTATCTTCAGAATACTGACTTAAATCTGCCCCATTCTGCTCAAATAAATACTTTAGTTTGGTTCTAGGTTTGTCGCTGTCGATCCAATTGATGAAATCTTTAATTGGCCATCTATTCTCGGTAATGCCTTGGTGGTACAATACGTCCCTAGACCCCCATCTGTATTTTTCATGGGTTATTTGAGAGGGTATAGGTGCGCTCTCATAAGCCGCCGCTTTCATTTGATCTACATACCAATCTGTTTCAAAAAGGCTAGTACAAACTATGCGTACATCTGTTCTATAATGTTCTATTTCTTGGGCATACCAAATAGGGAAGGTATCATTATCTCCAATGGTGAACAATATAGCACCAACATCTTCTTGACAAGAATCTAAATATGCTTTTGCTGATGAATTCGCCGTAAATCTATTTGACCTATCGTGATCATCCCAGTTTTGTACCGCCATAACCGTTGGTACGGCAAGTAAGGTAGCAACGACTACAACAGGTGCCAATATTTTTGGTGTGATCCAATCTTTGAAACCATCATAAAGACCATACACTCCAATGCCTATCCAAAGGGCAAAAACATAGAACGACCCTACTAAGGAGTAGTCGCGTTCACGTGGCTGAAAGATGCCTGGATTGGTGTAAAATTGAATTGCCAGCCCTGTAAAAAGAAAGAAAATCAACAGCACCCAAAATTGTCTTTTGTCTTTAGATACTTGAAAAATAATTCCAATAATTCCTAGAATCAATGGTAAAAAGAAATAGGTGTTTCTGCCAGGATTGTTTTGTATGTCGCTAGGTAGATTGTTTTGACTACCTAAACGCCAGCTATCAATAAAATTGATTCCGCTCAGCCAATTACCATTTTCATTGTAACGGCCCTGAACATCATTCTGTTTTCCAACAAAATTCCACATAAAATAACGTAAATACATGTAGTTGAACTGAAACTCGATCATGTATTCTATATTGTCCCACAATGTTGGTGGTTGCACTTCTATGTATTCATCAAAACGTTTTAAGAAACTGATGTATTGATCCGCCCCGATTTCGCCATTCGCAAAACCTATTTTAACCTGCTCTGCCGCTTGTCTTAGTTCTTGGTTGGGCTGGGTAATCCTGAAATCCAAAGCTCCAAAATAGCGCATGTAATTCTCTGCATTTTGAGAGCTCCACATTCTCGGTAATAAACCTTGGTGCTTTGGATTTGGACCTTGAATGGCATCTTTGTATTTATTTACAATTATATATTTACCTAGCGTATAATCTTTTTCATATTTTGGTTTGCCGTCTTGATCTTCGCCTGGTGCTGCAAACATATCGGAATAATAGGTGCCGTAAACGGGACTATCCACACCTGGGTATTGCTCCCTGTTATAGTACGCTAAAAGAGCTCTCGCATCTTCAGGGTTGTTTTCGTTAATTACGACTTTGGCATTTGCCCTTATGGGCAACATTAGCCATGAAGAAAATCCTAAAAACAAAAACATCATACATAAAACAATGGTGTTTGCTGTTTTGTAATTGTTCTTACGCGTATAGATTAAGCCAAAATAAAAAGCGGCAATAAATAACAGGCCAATGATTATTGATCCAGAATTAAAAGGTAAGCCTATACTGTTTATAAAAAAGACTTCGCCCCATCCAAATAATTTTAATACGTAGGTCAATGAGAATTTATAAACCAACATTAAAATGGCAATGACGATAATGTTAGCCAGTAAAAAATTCTTTACCGTTGTTTTTTTGTAGGTTTTAAAATAGTAAAGTAGACCAATTGAAGGTATGGCCAAAAAGCCCATAAATTGAATACCGAAAGTAAGGCCTACAACAAAGGAAATCAATATAATCCATCTATTCCCTCTAGGGTCGTCTAAATTATCTGTCCATTTAAGACCTAACCATAACAAAAGTGCCATAATGAAACTGGCCATGGCGTATACTTCTGTTTCCACCGCGTTGAACCAAAAACTATCAGAATAGGTAAATGCAAGGGATCCTACTAAAGCACTTCCAAATACCGCAATAGCCTTACTATTGGTAAAAGGACCGTCTTTATCTATCAGTTTTCTGGTGATATTGGTAATGGTCCAGAACATGAATAGAATGGTAAATGCGCTAGATACCCCAGATACTAAATTTACCATCATAGCTACTTGACTGGGTTCCAATGCGAACATGGCAAAGAAAGCACCGATCATTTGTAATAGAGGTGCCCCCGGTGGGTGACCAACTTGCAATTTGGCAGCGGTAGCTATATATTCACCTGCATCCCAAAAACTATTAGTGGGCTCAACGGTAATATAATACGTTATAAGGGCTATAAAAAATACGGACCATCCTAGTATGGTGTTCCACTTTTGGTAGTTGTTTGAAAACATGAAGCTTGGGTTAAACCTAAGTGGCGAATTTACTAATTAATATAGAAAGGAATAAACTATTTTTATAAACCTTTAACATGAGGCAATAAAGATTTTTTCAATTTTTACTTTAAAAAATATTTGGTGAAACCAAACTTTGTTTTAAATTTGCAGCCTCTTAAAAAGGTATTGGCCCATGGTGTAATGGTAACACTCCGGTTTTTGGTACCGTCATTCAAGGTTCGAGTCCTTGTGGGCCAACTAAGAGAACAAATAAAGTCCTAATGTCAATTGATGTTAGGATTTTTTGTTTTTATGACCTTTGTCATTTCTCTAGTGGTAAATTTGTGCAAAATTTGGCAAATGATACAATTTAGGTATCCTAATGTGAAGAAATGGTTAACAGTGTGTCAGTATTTTTGTACATTTAATCTAATAACGTTACAAATTCATCGGAAAAGAAACCATTTCGGTGTTGTTATTACATACTTTAGTACCCTAAAGAACTTAACCTTATGAAACTCTCTCCAAAAGTTTTAAAGATATTATTGGTCGTTGTTGTGCTTGGATTTGGAATAGGATTCTATTTGCAAGATGTGAAACATGAAGAAAGTACCGCTCACGCCTGGAAGGCCAATCGTTATAATTTAGAGCGGTTCAATAAAATCATGGAGTATAATAATAAAATGAACTCTAGTAACTGGCGAGTGCTAAAAGATAGCATTGATCAAGAATTAGATACTTTAATGATACTTCGTTTTCGTAAAGAGGTGGATAGTTTGGAAAATACCGAACCACAAGCTTACGGTGAACACCAAGAACAACATGCTTCTTTTGGACCTCAATAAGAAGCGGAGCTTGTGTTTTAAGATTTAACGGTTATTTTCAAATATGTCCGTCTGAGGGTTTTCTCCTTCAGTTTCTGTAGGTGCGATGGCTTCAGAAGCCCTTATAGCATCTTCTGTTAAATTTCTTTCAGTAATTTCTTCATCTATTTCGTCTAGTAAAGTGCCCATTTTTTGTTTGTCCTTTATCATTGCCCAGGTCATTACTAAACTTGTGGCAATAATGACGAACAGCAATATGCCAGATTCAAACCCTTCAATTTGAGCTTCACTAGGTATTGCATAAAATAGAAGAACTGTTATAAGGCCTCTTGGAGCAATAAATAATTGTGGTAGCATATCCTTCCCTACAAATATCATTAAAACCAGAAAACGTATGGCGTAGATAGATGTGATAATGAGTAGGCTAACAATTGCGACATTGATACTTAACAGTGATGAAAGCACAATGGTGATTCCAAATATAACAAAGAAGAAAGTCCGTACTACAAAAGCAGTTTCCAATGTTACTATATGTAGCTCGTGATATATTTGTTGCATTCGTTCAGACTCCAAGAAAATTTTGGTCTTACCAGGAAAAAATAAGTTTACATTCTTTACGATGAGTCCAAAAACGAGGATGATTATTAAAGAAGACAAATGCATTTTTTTACCGATGGCATATAGTAAAAGAAGTACCGCTATGAGAAGGAATAGTTTAGCCTGACTTTTAATTTTTTGGAATACCAATATTATGGCGTAACTGGCTACAAGGGCGATAACTATGGTAAGAACTAGGTTTAAGGCAAAGCCCGAGGCGCCTGTATCTTCTGCGGGGTTTAATTTGCCGGTTAAAAAATAGAACATCATTATGCCCATTATATCTGAAAATGTGCTTTCATAGATGTGAAATTCCTTTTTTTGTTCAGCTAATCCGCCTACGCTCGGAATAATTATGGCGCTGGATAATATGGATAAAGGGGTTGCGTAAAGCCATGCGGATTGCATGGTCATGTTCGGTATAAATTGGTATAAAATCAATGCTGCTACATATGCAGAACCCACTAAGCCAATTAATGCAACGGCCATAGATTTAATTATGGGCCATAACTTTTCTCTTTTCAGTTCTAGTTCTAAAGCTGCCTCAAGAACTATCATAATGAGGCCCACGGTACCTAAAATTTCTAAAGAGCCTTTAAAGTCTGGTATTTCAGGAATGAAAAATTCAAGCGTTATTTTAATAAGTATGCCTAATACAATGAGCATTAAAACCGCTGGTATGTTCGTTTTCTTGGAAATTCCGTTAAAAAAGAATGATAATACTACAATTAAGGATGCTCCTATTATTAGGTTGTATGAAGATAGAATTTCCATCAGGTGTTGTTTTGGTTGGTGTTCTGTTAAAAATAATATAATTTCTAAAATGCGGTAATGTTATGAAGATTTATTATTTTATTAATTGTTTTCAAAATGAACGAATTAGGTGCGGGTGTGGTATTGTAGGAAATTAATTTTGTTGTATATTTGCAATGCTGAAAGGATATAAAAGTATTCATGAGGGGACAATTAGTCCCCTCTTTTATTACTTATTATTTATGCTAAAGGAAAAAGTAAAAGAATTATTGGAACAAGGTCTTCAAGAAGATCCCTCCCTGTTTTTAATCGATTTTACAATGGGTGCAGATAATAGCATTCATGTGGTAATAGACGGTGACCATGGGGTTACGGTCAGTGATTGTATTAAGATAAGTAGGGCTATTGAACATAATTTAGACCGTGATGAACATGATTTTTCTTTAGAGGTTGCCTCTGCTGGAGCGGCTGCACCTTTGGTTATGCCTCGTCAATATTTAAAAAATATTGGACGTAAACTGGAGGTTCGTACCAACGATGATAAATTTGAAGGCAATTTAACTGCCGTTAACGATGAATCTATTGTGTTGGAGTGGAAAGCTAGGGAGCCTAAGCCAATAGGTAAAGGCAAAGTGACCGTTCAGAAAAAAGAAGAAGTAAATTTTTCAGATATTATTAAAGCAAAAGTTGTATTAAAATTTTAATTGTAATTACCAATGGAAAATATTGCGTTAATTGAATCTTTCTCAGAGTTTAAGGACGATAAGTTCATAGACAGGGTAACATTGATGGCCATTTTGGAAGATGTTTTTAGAAATGCGCTGAAAAAGAAGTTTGGTTCAGATGATAACTTTGATATCATTATTAATCCGGACAAAGGTGATTTGGAGATTTGGAGAAATCGTATCGTTGTTAATGATGGTGAGGTTGAAGAGCCGAATGAGGAAATTTCGTTGTCCGCTGCTCGTAAAATAGAGCCTGATTTTGAAGTTGGTGAAGATGTTTCTGAAGAAGTAAAGTTAATTGACTTGGGTAGAAGAGCTATTTTGGCATTGCGTCAAAATTTGATCTCTAAAATTCATGAGCACGATAATACAACGATTTACAAGCACTTTAAAGATTTAGAAGGTGAGATTTATACTGCAGAGGTTCATCATATTCGTCATAAGGCAATAATTTTGCTTGATGATGAAGGTAATGAGATTATACTTCCAAAGGATAGGCAAATTCCTTCGGACTTTTTTAGAAAAGGGGATAATGTTAGAGGTGTTATTGAAAGTGTAGAATTAAAAGGTGCCAAACCTACTATCATAATGTCAAGAAGTTCTCCTAAGTTCTTGGAGCAATTGTTTTTCCAAGAAATACCAGAAGTTTTTGATGGTTTGATCACGGTTAAGAAAGCGGTTAGGATACCAGGAGAGAAAGCTAAAGTTGCTGTGGATTCTTATGATGACCGTATTGATCCAGTAGGTGCCTGTGTTGGTATGAAAGGTTCAAGAATTCATGGAATAGTTCGTGAATTGGGTAATGAGAATATCGATGTTATCAATTGGACGGCAAATCCACAATTGTTGGTAACAAGGGCATTAAGTCCTGCAAGAGTATCTTCTGTAAAGTTGAACGATGAGAAAATGACGGCTCAAGTTTATCTTAAGCCAGAAGAGGTTTCTAAAGCAATTGGTAGAGGTGGGCATAATATTAGATTGGCCGGTCAATTAACTGGTTATGAAATAGATGTATTCCGTGAAGGTGTAGAGGAAGATGTTGAGTTAACAGAGTTCTCTGATGAAATCGATGCATGGATTATAGAGGAATTCAAGAAAATTGGATTTGATACAGCTCGTAGCGTCTTAGAGCAAGATGTAGACGATTTGGTGAAACGTACGGATTTAGAAGAGGAAACAATTTTAGAAGTTGTGCGTATCCTAAAAGAAGAATTAGAAGATTAGCTATATATTAGCACTTAAATAAAAGAACGGGAATCAGTATTTATGGCAGACAATGCAAAAATAAGGCTTAATAAAGTTCTTCGTGAACTTAATATTTCCTTGGATAGGGCAGTGGACTTTCTTAATGGGAAAGGACATGATGTGGAAGCGAGGCCTACCACTAAAATTTCCGATGATGTTTATCAGGTTTTACTTGACGAGTTCCAGACGGATAAGAGTAAAAAAGTTGCATCTAAGGAAGTTGGAGAGGAAAAACGTAAGGAAAAGGAGGCAATTCGAGTTCAATTGGAAAAAGAACAGGAAGATCGTCGCTTGGCCCGTGAGCGAAGAAATTCTGAAGCTGAAGACAAAACTTTGGTTGGTAAAGTTGAATTGGCCGGACCTAAAATGGTTGGTAAAATTGACTTGAATCCTAAGAAAAAAGTAGAGGAAGAGCCGGTGAAGGAAACTCCTAAAGCTGAGGAGAAAGTTGCTCCTAAGGTTGAAGAAAAAGCTGCGCCTAAGGTAGAGGTTAAAGAAACAAGGAAAGTGGTACTGCAAGGACCCAAAATAGTTTCTCAACCTGTTCAAAAAACAGAGGATAAGAAAGAAAGTCCTAAAGTTGAGACGCCTAAACCCGAACAGCCTAAAAAGGAAGCGCCTAAGAAAGAGGAGGTTAAAACTACTGAAGCAGAATCTGCTCCAGAAGATGATACACCAAAAACAATAGAGACCCAATATCAAAAATTATCAGGTCCTAAAATTGCAGGTGAAAAAATTGACCTTAGTAAGTTTGAGAAGCCTAAGAAGAAGAAAGAAGATAAAAAAGCTGCAGACAAATCTAATACTGACCGTAAAAAGCGTAGAAGAAGAATTGTAACTAAAAATACTTCTGGTCCTGGTCAAAATAGAAACAGTGGCTCTGGTGATAGAAATAAAGGTAGAGGAAGGTTTGCTCCTGTGGCAAAAGTTGAGCCTACTGAAGAAGATGTTCAAAAGCAAGTACGTGAAACCCTAGAGAAACTTCAAGGTAAGTCTAAAAAGGGTAAAGGTGCTAAGTATAGAAGAAGTAAAAGAGATCAACACCGTGAGCAAACGGAGAAGGATCTTGAAAAACAAGAATTAGAGAACAAAATTCTTAAGGTGACCGAGTTCGTTACCGCTAGTGAGGTGGCTACCATGATGGGAGTTTCTACTACCGAGATAATCTCGGCTTGTATGTCTCTTGGTATAATGGTAACCATGAATCAGCGTTTAGATGCTGAAACTTTGTCTATTGTAGCTGAAGAATTTGGGTATGAAGTAGATTTTGTTACTGCGGATATAGAAGAAAGTATTGTAGAAGAGGAAGATGCTCCGGAAGATTTGGAACATAGGGCTCCTATCGTTACTGTAATGGGTCACGTTGATCACGGTAAAACATCTTTATTGGATTACATCCGTAAGGAAAATGTTATTGCAGGAGAAAGTGGTGGTATTACCCAGCACATTGGTGCATATGGGGTAACCTTAGAGAACGGTGAGCGTATTGCATTCTTGGATACTCCTGGTCACGAAGCGTTTACCGCTATGCGTGCTAGAGGTGCACAAGTTACCGATATAGCAATTATTGTGGTTGCGGCAGATGATGACATTATGCCACAGACCAAGGAGGCTATTAGTCATGCGCAAGCAGCAGGTGTTCCTATTGTTTTTGCTATTAACAAAATAGATAAGCCAACTTCTAATCCAGATAAAATTAAGGAAGGTTTGGCCCAAATGAATTTATTGGTAGAAGATTGGGGTGGTAAAATTCAATCTCATGATATTTCTGCCAAAACAGGTTTGGGGGTAAAAGAATTATTGGAGAAGGTGTTGTTGGAGGCAGAGTTGTTGGAGCTTAAAGCAAACCCGGATAAGCTTGCTACCGGTACGGTTGTTGAGGCATTCCTTGATAAAGGAAAGGGTTATGTGTCTACAGTATTGGTTCAGTCGGGTACTCTTAAAATTGGAGATTATGTATTGGCCGGTACCACAAGTGGTAAGATCAAGGCAATGCAAGATGAAAGGGGTAACAATATTAAAGCGGCAGGTCCGTCTACTCCAATTTCAATTTTAGGTTTAGATGGTGCTTCTCAAGCAGGTGATAAATTCTACGTATTGGAAGATGAGCGTGAAGCAAAACAAATTGCCTCTAGAAGATCTCAATTACAACGTGAACAATCTGTTAGAACACAACGGCATATAACATTAGATGAAATTGGACGTAGAATTGCACTAGGTGATTTCAAAGAGCTTAACATTATACTTAAAGGTGATGTTGATGGTTCTGTTGAGGCACTTACAGATTCTTTCCAGAAATTGTCTACAGATGAAATTCAGGTAAATATTATACATAAGGCCGTAGGTCCTATTACTGAATCTGATGTGTTATTGGCTTCGGCTTCTGATGCGGTTATTATTGGTTTTAACGTAAGACCAATGGGTAATGCAAAAGCAATTGCCGAGAAAGAGGAGATAGATATCCGTATGTACTCTATTATTTACTCTGCGATCAATGACCTTAAAGATGCAATGGAAGGTATGTTGTCACCTGAAATGAAAGAAGAAATTTCTGGTACAGCTGAGATTAGAGAAACCTTTAAGATTTCTAAGGTAGGTACTATTGCAGGTTGTATGGTAACAAGTGGTAAAATCTTTAGAAACTCTAATATTAGATTAATACGTGATGGTGTGGTAATCTATACTGGTACGTTGGCTTCTTTAAAACGATTTAAGGATGATGTTAGAGAAGTTGCAAAAGGATATGACTGTGGACTTCAGATAAAGAACTATAATGATATTATTGAAGGTGATATTGTTGAAGCGTTCCAGGAAGTTGCGGTGAAGAAGAAACTAAAATCTAAATAAGAATTTGTTTAAGGAATTAGTTTTGTTCTTTTAAGATAAGGCAAAAAAAATCGACCTATTTGGTCGATTTTTTTGGTTTTAATAACATTGCATTAGGATACTTGACTCTTACTTCGTTGAACTTTCTTTCTGCATCCAATTTAGAAGTAAACCTCCCAACCCTAACCCGATAGGTAGGTGAGTCAAAATCTATTTTTGACACCAATTCAGGAAAGTCCTCCTCAACATTCGCTTTTATTTCTTTCGCTTTGGCGTAATTGCCAAAACCTACTTGTATTCTATAGTACTCATTGTTGCTTAAAGATGTTTTATAAACCTCTAGAAGTTGGTCTATCTTTTGGTCTTGCTGTATGGTTACTTTTGCACCCTGTGCGTAAGTAAATTGAGTTATACATGCAAAAATTACGAGGGTACTTAGTGTTTTCATAATCTTTTTAAAGTTTTATTTTCCTTCTGTGCAAAAGTAATTTATTAAGGTTCAAACAAATAAATCATTGTTTATTTAGAATATTTCTAAATTATAAATTATAGATACATTAACATTTTTCAAATAAAGTCTATGTCGTATTTTTGTCTCCGATTTAGGCATTTGGTGGATTTTAATTTGGTTTCATCTATGACCAAAATCATGCCAAGATTCCGATAGAAATATTCGATATATGAAAAAGGTTCCGAACCGAAATCAGTTTTCTAAAATTTTAGGATTATCCCTAATTGCATTTTTGTTTTTTGCAAGTCCGTCAATAGCGCAGAATGAAGCTGCTGCTGAATCTGCGACTACTGAAGCCGCAGGTGGCGGAGACGCTAAAAAGGGTAAAGCTTTGTTTAATCAGAATTGTGCTGCTTGTCATGCGTTAAATCGTAAGATGACAGGTCCTGCATTGCAAGATGTGGAAAGCAGATTGGCTGAAGATGAAGGTTTAGATAGGGAGTGGTTGTATGCTTGGATTAAGAATAGTCCAGGTGTAATTAAGTCAGGTGATGCTTATGCTAATAAAGTATATGCTGAGTACAACCAAGCTGCAATGACCGCTTTTCCAACATTGACAAATAGTGATATAGATAATATTTTGGCATATACCGCTGCGCCACCACCGGCTGCTCCAGCTGCTGCTGCCGGAGGTGCAGAAACTGCATCTGCTGGTTCAGGTGATGCTTCTGGTGTATCCAATGAAATTATTCTTGGGGCGCTGGTGCTTGTTTTTGGTTTGTTGGTTATAATGTTGTTGTTGGTAAACAAGACATTGCAACGAATTGCTCAGGCGAACGGCATTGTAGTTGAAAAAGAAGCGGCTGTAAAAAGAACTCCAATTTGGAAGGCTTTTGCTCAAAATCAATTTTTGGTTTTGGTAACGGCAATAATCTTGCTTTTGGGTAGTGCGTATTTTGCTTATGGTTGGATGATGCAGGTTGGTGTTGATCAGGGTTATGCGCCTATTCAGCCTATTCACTATTCTCATAAAATTCATGCTGGTGATAATAAGATAGAGTGTAAGTATTGTCACTCTTCTGCAAGGGTTTCAAAAACATCAGGTATTCCTTCTTTGAATGTTTGTATGAATTGTCATAAATCTATATATGAGTATACAGGTAATCCAGAGGGTCCATCTCAAGATGATTTGGCTAATGGATATACTAATGAGTTTTATACTGGTGAGATTAAGAAGTTGTATAAAGCCGTTGGTTGGGATGAAACAAACCAAAAGTATACAGGTGAAAGCCAGCCGGTAGAGTGGGTTCGTATTCATAACTTACCTGATTTCGCTTACTTTAATCACTCTCAGCACGTATCGGTTGCTGGTGTAGAGTGTCAAACTTGTCATGGTCCGGTAGAGGAAATGGAAATTATGTACCAATATGCTCCATTAACTATGGGATGGTGTATAGATTGTCATAGAGAGACCAATGTGAAGGTTGAGGGCAATGAGTACTACGAGAAAATTCACGCAGAACTTTCTAAAAAGTACGGTGTTGAGAATTTGACAGCAGCACAATTGGGTGGTCTGGAATGTGGTAAGTGTCACTATTAATAATAATTTAAGAAGCTAATTACAGATAATACGTATGGCATCAAACAAAAAGTATTGGAAGAACGAAGCGGAGTTAAATCCTAACGATTCCATTGTTGAGGCGCTTAAGCAGAATGAATTTGTGGAGCAGATTCCTGTTGATGATTTCTTGGGTGATAAGGAAACATTGTCTTCTACAAATACCAATCGTAGAGATTTTTTAAAGTATGTTGGGTTTAGTACCGCAGCAGCTTCTTTGGCGGCTTGTGAAGGTCCGGTTGTAAAATCGATTCCTTATGTGGTTTTGCCGGAAAATATTGTTCCTGGAGTTGCTAACTATTACGCAACTACAATTGCAAATGGTTTTGACTTTGCAAGTATATTGATAAAAACGCGTGAAGGTCGTCCTATAAAAGTGGAGAATAACACTTTGGCTAAAATAGGGGGTACCGCAAACGCAAGGGTTCAGGGTTCTGTTCTTTCTTTGTACGACAGTACAAGATTGCAGGGGCCTATGGCAAACGGAGAGCCTGTTGAGTGGGATGTGTTGAAGGCTACGTTAAAATCTAAAATGGGGGCTCTTAAAGGTTCTTCAAAAAAGATTGCCGTACTTACACAGACATATGCAAGTCCGTCAACTGACCGTTTAATGTCTGATTTTGTTGCGGCTAATGAAAATGTTGTTCATGTAACTTACGATGCAATTTCTGAAGATGCGGCTTTGACCGCTTTTGAAAATAAGTATGGTGAAAGGGCTTTAGCTGATTATGATTTTGAGAAAGCTGAAGTAATTGTTTCTTTTGGTGCTGATTTTATTGCTGATTGGCAAGGTGGTGGTTATGATGCTGCTTATTCAAGAGGGCGAGTGCCAAAGAACGGTAAAATGTCTAGGCATATTCAAGTAGAGGCAAACATGTCTTTGACTGGTGCTAATGCAGATAAGCGTTTAGCTATGAAGCCTAGTGCGCAGAAAGTGGTATTAGCCAAGTTGTACGGTAAGTTAAATGGAACTTCTGTGGGTGGTAATACATCCGAATATGATGCATTGGTAGATTCTATTGCTACTGAAATCAAGAAAGCAGGTTCTAATGCAGTTGTGGTAACTGGTTTGGATGATGTAAATGCGCAGTCCGTTGTATTGGCGATAAATGAAATGTTGTCTAGTAAGGCATATGACGCTAGTGCTCCTAAGTATATTAGAAAAGGTAATGTGAAAAGCGTAAATGCCTTAATTTCTGATATGAAGGCCGGTAGAGTAGGTGCTTTGTTAATGGATGGTGTGAATCCAATGTATTCGCTTCCAAATGCTGCGGATTTCAAGGAAGGTTTGTCTAAAGTGGATCTTAGTGTTGCTTTTTCGACAAATTGGAACGAAACTACTGAAGCCGTGCAATATGTTGGTGCTGCAAATCATTATTTAGAATCTTGGGGTGATCTTCAAGTTAAGAAGGGGCATTATAGTTTAATGCAACCTACAATTAAAGAATTATTTGATACTAAGCAATTTCAGTCGGTTGTTTTAGAATTACTGGGAAGTGAGCAAACGTATTATGATTATATAAAAGATACTTGGTCCAGCGGTGTGCTTAATGGTGCAAGTTGGAACCAGGCATTGCAAGATGGTGTCTTTACAGCTGATACCATGGTTGTTGGTGCTGAAGGCGTTGTGCAAGATGTTAATGTAGTTGAAGATGAGGTTGAAATTGCACCGAATTCTTCTTTGGCATCAGCGGTGCGTAGTTTGGCGAATACCACCAGTGAGGGTATGGAGCTTACTTTGTATTCTAAAGTAGGTATGGGTGATGGTCAGCAGGCAAGTAATCCTTGGTTGCAAGAATTCCCTGATCCGATCACAAGGGTTTCTTGGGATAACTATGTGACTATTTCAAAAGCCGATGCTGCTGAGTTAGGTGTAGAAAATGTAAATGTTGCTAACGGCGGAATGGATGGTAACTATGTTAAGCTTACCGTTAACGGTGTTAGTCTTGATAAAGTTCCTGTGGTTGTTCAGCCAGGGCAGGCAAAAGGTACTGTAGGTCTTTCTTTTGGTTATGGTAAAACTGTAGGTTTAAAAGAGGAAATGCAGACCGGAGTAAATGCTTTTAAACTTTACGAAGGGTTTAGTAACATTCAATCCGTAAGTGTTGAAAAAGTTGCAGGTAATCATGAGTTTGCTTGTATTCAATTACATAAAACCCTTATGGGTAGAGGTGATATCATTAAAGAAACTACTTTAGAGATATTTAATACAAAAGATCACGCTGAATGGAATGAAGTTCCGGTGGTGTCTTTAGATCACCAAGAGGTTCCTGCTACATCTGTTGATTTGTGGGATAGTTTTGATCGTACAATAGGGCATCATTTTAACATGTCTATCGATTTGAATGCTTGTACTGGTTGTGGGTCTTGTGTTATTGCTTGTCATGCTGAAAACAACGTTCCTGTTGTTGGTAAGGCTGAAGTAAGAAAATCTAGGGATATGCACTGGTTGCGTATTGATAGATATTATTCTTCAGAAGAAACTTTTGAAGGTGACAACGCTAAAAAAGATGGCTTTGATGGTTTATCTGGTGATAATGGTTCATTAGGTGGTTTTGGTGAGTTGGAAGATCCTTCCGCTAATCCTCAGGTGGCATTCCAACCGGTAATGTGTCAGCACTGTAACCATGCTCCTTGTGAAACTGTATGTCCTGTAGCGGCAACTTCACATGGTAGACAAGGTCAAAATCAAATGGCTTATAACAGATGTGTAGGTACAAGATATTGTGCAAACAACTGTCCTTATAAAGTGCGTAGATTTAACTGGTTCTTATATAATAATAATGACGAGTTTGATTTCCATATGAACAATGATTTGGGTAAAATGGTATTGAATCCTGATGTTAACGTTCGTTCAAGAGGTGTTATTGAGAAATGTTCTATGTGTATTCAAAAAACACAAAAAACAATTCTTGATGCTAAAAGAGATGGTCGTGTTATTCAAGATGGAGAATTCCAAACGGCTTGTTCTTCTGCATGTAGTAATGGAGCCATTGTATTTGGTGATGTTAATGATGAGAAGAGTAAAGTATCAGAATTAAAAGCGAGTGACCGTATGTATCATTTATTGGAGCATGTAGGAACTCAACCAAATGTTTTCTATCACGTTAAGGTTAGAAACACCAACGAAGCATAAACAATAGTAGAAAGTAATTATAACAAAAGTCTATGGCGTCGCATTACGAAGCACCTATACGTAAACCCCTAGTAACTGGAGACAAAGGCTACCACGATGTAACTGTGGATATAGCTGCTCCTGTAGAAGGTAGAGCTAACAAGCACTGGTGGATAGTTTTTTCCATTGCCTTAGTGGCATTTCTTTGGGGAGTAGGTTGTATTATTTATACGGTCTCTACCGGTATCGGTACTTGGGGTCTTAACAAATCTGTAAACTGGGCTTGGGATATTACCAACTTCGTTTGGTGGGTAGGTATCGGTCATGCAGGAACTCTGATTTCTGCAGTATTATTATTGTTCCGTCAAAAATGGAGAATGGCCATTAACCGTTCTGCAGAGGCGATGACAATCTTCTCGGTTGTTCAAGCGGGTTTGTTTCCAATTATACACATGGGTCGTCCATGGTTAGCTTACTGGGTTCTTCCAATTCCAAACCAATTTGGATCATTGTGGGTGAACTTTAACTCTCCACTTCTTTGGGATGTATTTGCGATATCAACATATCTTTCTGTTTCATTAGTATTCTGGTGGACAGGTTTGTTACCGGACTTTGCAATGATTCGTGATAGAGCGGTATTGCCATTTCAAAAGAAAATTTATAGCTTATTGAGTTTTGGATGGAGCGGTCGTGCAAAAGATTGGCAACGTTTTGAGGAAGTATCTTTAGTACTTGCTGGTTTGGCAACTCCTTTGGTACTATCTGTACATACCATTGTATCTTTTGACTTTGCTACTTCGGTAATCCCGGGATGGCATACAACAATCTTTCCACCATATTTCGTTGCAGGGGCTATCTTCTCTGGTTTCGCTATGGTAAATACTTTGTTGATCATCATGAGAAAGGTGTGTCACTTAGAAAACTATATTACGGTTCAGCATATTGAATTAATGAATATCGTAATCATGTTAACTGGTTCAATTGTGGGTTGTGCCTATATTACCGAGTTGTTCATGGCATGGTATTCTGGTGTGGAATATGAGCAGTATGCATTCTTGAACAGAGCAACCGGACCTTACTGGTGGGCTTACTGGTCAATGATGACTTGTAACGTGTTCTCTCCACAGTTCATGTGGTTCAAGAAATTAAGAACAAGTATCATGTTCTCTTTCTTTATCTCTATTGTGGTAAACATAGGTATGTGGTTCGAAAGATTCGTAATTATCGTTACATCATTACATAGGGATTATCTTCCATCATCATGGACAATGTTCTCACCAACATTTGTTGATATTGGAATATTTATAGGTACTATTGGTTTCTTCTTTGTATTGTTCTTATTATATTCTAGAACATTCCCAGTAATTGCTCAGGCAGAAGTGAAATCTATATTGAAATCTTCTGGTGAAAAATACAAAGTGTTAAGAGATGCTGGGAAACCTCTATATCAAATCTCAAAGGCTAAAGTGGAGGTGAAGGAAACGGTAACTGATGATGTATTGATGGGGGAAGTAGTACCATCTGTCGGTGATAAAGTAGGTGTTTCTGATTTGTTGAGTGCTGTGGGTACTTTTGATCCTGCTACACAAGAGGCAGATGATTTAAAGAAAGTTAAAGGTATAGGGCCGCAAATGGAGGCTACTTTAAATGAAATAGGAATCTATACATTTGCTCAAGTCGCTAGAATGACGGAAAGCGAGTATGATCTTTTAGATTCAATTACAGGTTCTTTCCCAGGTAGAGCACAACGTGATGACTGGGCAGGACAAGCATCAATTTTATTAAATAACAAAAGATAAATATGGCATCTAAGGTTATACATGCTTTTTACGACGATGATGATGTGCTAATGCTTGCCGTTAAAAAGGTTAAAGCGGCAAAGCTTCATATAGAGGAGGTTTATTGTCCTTTTCCTGTACACGGTCTTGATAAGGCTATGGGTTTAGCGCCAACTAGAATAGCTATCACTGCTTTTTTATACGGTTGTGTAGGTTTAACAGTGGCGGTATTAATGATGAACTTTATCATGATAGAAGATTGGCCCCAAGATATAGGTGGTAAACCAAGTTTTAGCTATTTGGAGAACATGCCGGCTTTTGTGCCTATTATGTTTGAATTAACGGTTTTCTTTGCGGCTCACTTAATGGTAATAACTTTTTACCTAAGAAGTAGATTGTGGCCTTTTAAAGAAGCAGAAAATCCAGATGTAAGAACAACGGATGATCACTTTTTAATGGAGATTGAAATCCATGACAACGAGCAAGAATTAAGAGATTTATTAATGAATACTGGTGCAGTTGAAATTAGTATATCAGAAAAAAACAGTCATTAAATATGAACAGTTTTAAGAAATTAGCATTAATATTCGGTCTAGCTATTGTGGCAACTTCTTGTCAAGATGATAGTGTTCCTAATTATCAGTATATGCCTAACATGTATGAGTCTGTAGGTTATGAGGCTTATAGCGAGGCAGATTTTTTACCAAACCAGTCCGAAGCTATGTTGCCACCGGCGAATACAATTAATAGAGGGTGGTTGCCATATGAAATTGAAAACTCGCCTGAGGGCAAAGAATTGGCTAGGCTTCAATCAAGTCCATTAGATTCTATGAGCGTAGAAAAGAACTTGGCAAAAGGTAGTCAACTTTACACTATTTATTGTGCTATTTGTCATGGTGATAAAGGTGATGGGCAAGGTACACTTGTAAAAAGAGAAAAAATATTAGGTGTTCCTAGTTATGCGGACCCGGTAAGAAACTTGACGGTTGGATCTACGTATTATACAATCCATTATGGATTGAATTCAATGGGGTCTTATGCTTCTCAAATGAATACTGAAGAGATGTGGCAAGTATCGGAATATGTGATGAAATTGAAACAAGATTTAACCAAATAATAGGTAAGCAATACTATGTATACGTTTTCAAATAGACTTAAAATAGCTTCCATAGTTCTAATGATAGTAGGTGCATTAGGAATTATTGGCGGATTTGTTATGGCTCCTGGAACTATAGCAGAAGCGAAAGAAATGGTGGCAAGTCATGATGAAGGTCATGGTGATGCACATGGAGCTGAAGCAGAACATGCAGTAAAGGAAAATGATCATGCTGTTGCAGATACTCATGGTGAGGAGCACGATGCTTCTCATGATCAGCATTTGTTAGATCAATTAAAGAATAGACCTTGGTCAGCTTTATATGTTGCAGCTTTCTTCTTTATGATGATCGCTCTAGGTGTTTTGGCTTTCTATGCTATACAACGAGCAGCGCAGGCAGGTTGGTCGCCATTATTGTTTAGGGTAATGGAGGCAATTACGGCATACCTAGTTCCTGGAGGAATTATTGTGTTCGTTATATTATTGCTTTCTGTATTACATATGAACCATTTATTTATTTGGATGGATGCAGATGTAGTTGCTCATGATCACTTATTGCAAGGTAAATCTGGATATTTGAATCCAACATTCTTTTTAATAAGAGCTGCAATTTTCTTAGCAGGTTGGATCGGATATAGAGAATACTCTAGAAGATTATCCTTAGCTCAGGATGAGTCTGACGATAACGCTAATTTTAAATTGAATTTTAGAATATCTGCAGCTTTCTTGGTATTCTATCTTATTTCTGAGTCAATTATGTCTTGGGATTGGATTATGAGTGTAGAGCCGCACTGGTTTAGTACATTGTTCGGATGGTACATATTTGCAAGTATGTTTGTATCTGGGATTACAGTGATTGCTATGGTTACCATTTATCTTAAATCAAAAGGTCTTTTGCCAGATGTTAATGATAGTCACATTCATGATTTGGCTAAGTTTATGTTCGGTATTAGTATTTTTTGGACCTACCTGTGGTTTTCACAGTTCATGTTGATATGGTACTCTAATATACCGGAAGAGGTTACTTATTATGTGACTAGAATAGCGGATTATAAACTACCTTTCTTTGGTATGGTTGCTATGAACTTTTTGTTCCCAGTACTTTTGCTAATGAATAGTGATTACAAAAGAATTAACTGGTTTGTAATATTAACAGGTATAGTAATTTTGGCAGGACATTATATGGATATTTTCAATGCTATCATGCCTTCAACAGTTGGTAAGAACTGGTATATTGGTATTCCTGAAATAGGTTCTGTATTGTTTTTCGCTGGATTGTTTATATTCTGGGTGTTCAGAGCGCTTTCTACAGCCCCTTTACAACCAAAGAGAAATCCGTTTATTGAAGAAAGTAGACACTTTCACTATTAATAGATTAATAAGTAAAGTATAACATTTATATATACGATGACGACATTATTGACTTTAGCTGTTCTTGTTCTTGTAGCAATTGCCATTTGGCAATTGACTAAAATCTTTGAATTATCACAGCTTAAAACTACTAAGTACGAGATAGCTACTGATACCGATAACAAGAATAACGGATATATGTTATTTGGGTTCTTGGTCTTCATATACGGAATTACCATTTTTAGTTTCTGGAAATATGGTAAATTTTTATTGCCCGAAGCGGGTTCTGCACATGGTGAAGAGTATGACAACTTAATGTTGGTTTCCTTTATTATCATTTTTATTGTACAAACAATAACTCAGGCGTTACTTCATTATTTTGGATATAAATACGCTGGTAAGGAAGGTCAAAAAGCTTTGTTTTATGCTGATAATGATCGTTTAGAATTTATCTGGACAATAATTCCTGTAATTGTTTTGGCAGGTCTTATTTTGTGGGGTTTATATACTTGGACCACTATAATGGATGTAAATGATGAGGATGATCCACTAATCGTTGAGTTATATGCGCAACAGTTTAATTGGACTGCTAGGTATGGTGGTGATGATAATGTTTTAGGTGGAGCAAATGTTAGAATGATCGATATTGACAAAGCTAACGTATTAGGTTTGGATGAAGCTGATACATATGCACATGATGATGTTATCGTTAAAGAGCTTCACTTGCCAGTTGGTAGAAAAGTTAATTTTAAAATGCGTTCACAAGATGTACTGCATTCTGCATATATGCCACATTTTAGAGCACAAATGAACTGTGTTCCTGGTATGATTACGGAGTTTTCTTTTACACCAATTTACACTACTGAGGAAATGAGAACCAATCCAGATGTCATGGATAAGGTGAAAAGAACAAATAAAATACGCGCGGAGAAAGCAGCTGCTACAGGTGAACCTATAGATCCATGGCAATTTGATTACATTTTGTTATGTAACAAAATTTGTGGTAAATCTCATTACAATATGCAAATGAAGATTATCGTGGAGACCGAAGAGGAATATAATGCATGGATGAAGAGCCAATCAACATTTGCCGAAACGGTAATGAAAGATGAATCTAGTCCTGAAGTTCATTCATTAAGCGCAGTAACAGTAGGGGAATAATCTTTTATTCTCAAGTCATTTTAGCTATTTAAAGAAAATTAATAAAAAATAAGATTACGATTATGTCAGCAACAGCACATGCACATGTAGATGATCACGGACACGACGATCATGGACATCATCATAAAGAAACTTTTGTAACAAAGTACATCTTTAGCCAAGACCATAAAATGATTGCTAAGCAATATTTTATCATGGGTGTATTGGTAATGGGTTTCATTGGTATTGCAATGTCTTTATTGTTTAGAATGCAATTGGCTTGGCCAGGTGAATCTTTTCCTGTATTTGAGGCATTATTGGGTAAATGGGCTCCAGGTGGAGTTATGGATGCTGATGTTTACCTTGCATTGGTTACAATGCACGGTACAATCATGGTGTTCTTTGTACTTACGCAAGGTTTAAGTGGTACATTCAGTAATCTTTTAATTCCATTACAAATTGGTGCACGAGATATGGCATCAGGATTCCTTAACATGGTTTCTTTTTGGATGTTCTTTGTATCTAGTATTATAATGATTATTTCATTGTTTGTAGAAGCAGGACCTGCCGCAGCTGGTTGGACAATTTATCCTCCATTAAGTGCACTGCCAATGGCGCAACCAGGTTCTGGTATGGGTATGACATTGTGGTTGGTGTCTATGGCAATATTTATTGCGTCTTCTCTTATTGGTTCATTGAACTATATTGTAACCGTAATTAATCTTAGAACAAAAGGAATGTCAATGACTAGATTACCTTTGACTATCTGGGCATTCTTTATTACAGCCATAATTGGTGTGATTTCCTTCCCTGTTCTATTGTCAGCAGCATTACTTTTGATCATGGATAGAAGTTTTGGTACTTCGTTCTTCTTGTCAGATATATTTATTCAAGGTGAAGTTTTACACTACCAAGGAGGTTCTCCAGTTTTATTTGAGCACTTATTTTGGTTCTTGGGTCACCCAGAGGTGTACATTGTATTATTGCCGGCATTGGGGATAACCTCAGAAGTAATGTCAACTAATGCTCGTAAACCAATTTTTGGTTATAGAGCTATGATTGCTTCAATTATGGCAATTGCTTTCTTGTCTACCATTGTTTGGGGTCACCACATGTTCATATCAGGTATGAATCCGTTCCTTGGATCTGTATTTACGTTTACAACCCTATTAATTGCTATACCATCAGCGGTAAAAGCGTTTAACTATATTACTACTTTATGGAAGGGTAACCTTCAGTTGAATCCGGCTATGTTGTTTTCAATTGGTTTGGTATCTACCTTTATTACGGGTGGTTTAACGGGTATAGTATTAGGAGATAGTACTTTGGATATTAACGTTCATGATACGTATTTCGTTGTAGCTCACTTCCACTTGGTAATGGGTATATCTGCACTTTATGGTCTTTTTGCCGGAGTTTATCACTGGTTCCCTAAAATGTTTGAAGGAAAATTAATGAATAAGAATCTTGGTTATGTACATTTTTGGGTAACTGCTGTTTGTGCTTATGGTGTTTTCTTCCCAATGCATTTTGTCGGTATGGCTGGTGTTCCAAGAAGGTACTATGAAAACACTGCTTTTCCTATGTTCGATGAGTTAACTAATATTCAAGTATTGATGACTGTTTTTGCTATTATTGCAGCTGCAGCTCAATTGGTATTCGTTGCTAACTTTATCTATAGCATATTCTATGGTAAAGTAGGTCCTAAAAATCCATGGAAATCCAACACATTGGAATGGACAACAGATCAAAAGCATGTTCATGGTAACTGGGATGGACCAATACCTGAGGTACATAGATGGGCTTATGATTATAGTAAGGTCTATGAGAACGGTGAGTATATCATCGCTGGTCAGGATTATGTACCACAACATATTCCTTTGCAAGAAAATGAAGAGGAATTGAATCACTAGAAAAAATCTTATTCTATATAAAAGCCCAACTATACTTAGTTGGGCTTTTTTTTATATTACTATGAGGATATTATTAAGTTGTTCTATTATTGCATAAATTTAAATACCTTCATTTAAAAATACAGTTATATGAAAAAGTTCGCCATTCTGTTTGTAGCATTAATAGTTGGGGTTACAAGCTATTCACAACGTAAGCCTAAAATTAAAGGTAATAAGAATGTTATTGAGGTAAGAGAGGACCTAGAACCGTTTTATGGAATTGAGTTGGCAGATGATTTGGATATTGTTATTCAAAAGGCATCACATGAAGGTTATGCCCTAGAGCTTGATGACAATCTGGTAGATGTACTAAAGTTTAAGGTGGATAACGGGGTGTTAAAAATTTCTTCATTCTATAATATTACCTCTAAGAGAAAACTGGAGATTACCATCTTTTTTCAAGAGTTGAACAGTATTAAAATGTTGAACGGTAAAATCAGTATGAAGGATGTTATTTCTACGGATAAACTTAGGGTGCAGACTTTTGGCACTTCAAGATTGGAATTAAACGCCACTGCTGATATTATTGATGTCAGTATGGAGGAAATTAGTTCTGGCGATTTTAATTTGGCAAGTGATTCTTTAAATATCGTTTTAAAGGATAGAATAGATGTTAAGTTATATACCACCGGTGAAAGCAATAATATTTATATGTATAAAAATGCCTCTGCTAAAGTTGAGGGAACTTCAGATTTTTTAATGGCGAAATTATATGGAAATAGTGCCCTTAAAGCTTCTAACTTACAATCAAATGATGTGTTGGTAATTGCCGAAGATTCACCTGATGTTGAAGTGCGTGCCTTAAATACCATACAACTTAGTTCTAAAGGTGCTACTAGAACTAAGTTATACGGTGATGCAGAGATTACCATTTTGGATTTTTTAGACACTTCTAGATTGGAAAAGGAGAAGAACTAATTGGCAATAGGTGCGGTCATAAGGTGGTCTGGTATGCCAAAACCGTCTATTAAGGTGTTTAAATGAGGTCTAAGTTCGGTACATAGTCGTTCTACTCTTTGGCGTATCGCTTTTGATTTTGTTCCTCCCAAGTAGCCTTGTTCTAGATACCATGATGCATCTTTTCTAATTTCATATAAAGCATGCAATGTCCCAATTTTTTCAAATAGTGTTTTATAGTCAGGATCCGTAATGGTGTTGGTATGCTCTAAGAATGATTTATAGGCCAATTCTGCACTGTAAGCCTTACCAAGTGTCATTAAATGTGTTTGCACCTTTAAGAACGCTTGATAAGAGGGTATTCCTTTTTTAATATATCCTCTAATGCGCATAGCAAGCGTATAGGTTAATCTTCTTGTTCTATATTCAAGGGCATGTACATGAAACTTAGGATTGTATAAATGATCCTTGTCGGTTTTATTGGAGTACATTGGATTTATGGTCGATAGTTTATCACTTAATTGTGAGCTTAAAAGTTTCAAAACGGTAGAAAATCCTGCGCTATTGAATTCGGCTTTAAAATCTGATAAAACCCCTTTTGCGGCCAGCTGTAATAGCACATTGTTATCGCCTTCAAAAGTGGTGAAAATATCCACATCGCCTTTCAAGTCTGCAATACGATTTTCTATAAGGTAGCCTTTGCCACCGCAAGCTTCTCGGCATTCTTGTATAGTGTCATTGGCATACCAGGTTATGATAGATTTCAAACCAGCAACTTGCGTCTCAATTTTTCTCTTGTCCGGTTGAGACTCGTCACAATATAACGACATCATTTTATCTAAGGTAAAATGGTAAACGTAGGCACTGGCAACTAATGGGGTTAAGCGTAATTGATGCGAGGGATAATCCATTAAAAGGTCTTCCTGTATTTTTACACTATCATTGAACTGTCTTCTTTTTAAAGCATGTTTTATGGCGACGGTCAAAGCAAATTTAGCACCGCCAAGTCCGGCTCTTGCAACGCAAATTCTACCGCCAACCAACGTTCCCAGCATGGTAAAGAACCTTTTATTCGGATTTTTTATCTCTGAGTAATATTCACCGTTCGCTAGAATAGTACCATACTTATTTAGCAAATTTTCTTTAGGCACTTCTACTTGATCAAACCATATTTTGCCATTATCTACACCATTTAACCCTAACTTATAACCATTGTCTTCTACGGTAATGCCTGGTAAAAGCTCATGTGCATTATTTCTTAATGGTACCAATATGGCGTGTACTCCTTCATTTTTTCCGTTAACGATCAATTGGGCAAAAACAGATGCCATTTGTGAGTGTAAGGCATTGCCTATATACTCTTTATTGTCATTTCTACCTGGTGTGTGTATAACAATGGTATCTTTTTCCTTGTTGTAGGTTGCTGTTGTTTTAATACCGCGTACATTGGATCCATGACCGGTTTCCGTCATTGCAAAACATCCTAACAATGATGCTTTACCGGCATTTGCTAGATACGTGTTGTGGTGTTTTTTTGTGCCCAGTTTTTGTATGCTACCCCCAAATAGACCGAATTGAACACCAAATTTTATGGCTAAACTTCCGTCTGCCCAAATCATATTTTCAAAAATATGAGCGTAACCTTCCATATTATCGGTTCCGCCATAGTCTTCAGAATATGCCATAGCGCCATAACCTTTTTGTGCTAGAAATTTCACTTGTTCTAGAACGTGCTGTCTAAAATCTTCTTTGTTTCGTCGTATCTGCCAAGAAAAAATTGGGTCATTTAATGTAGACCTAAATTGGTCTATCGTTTGGGCATGTTCACCTTTTAAAATGGAGTCTATTTGCTTTGCTGAATATTGTGCCGATTTTGGATCTAGGTCAATTTGAACATCAAAAAGATGGTTGTAGTGATTGGGTTGTATACCCAAATTGACCTCAATATTTTTTATGCATTCATTAAATGGTATTTCCCCTTGATAGTGTGTGGCCACTTTCTCGCTGAATGCGGTTAAAGGATAGGTGTTGTGCTCCACCAATTTAACACCGCTATTGGCAATTAATTGTTTCCAAGATTTAAGAACACTATCCTTGGGAGGATTATTAACATCTAACCAAGATTTTAATAGTTTCTTGTCGGCAAGTGTTAGTGAACTATCTTCTGAAATGGCATTTTCTGCCACGTTAATTTCCGATGCAGATAAAAGATCATCTGACCAAATAATATAAAATACAGGTATGTACTGTAAAACCGATGCGGTATAAATTTCTGTTGTCATACAATGAAATTACAATTTTTACTTGATATTGAATTCATCTGAATAGACAATACCTATGTTCTATTTTAAATATAACAGATGGTATGTCTTCATTTTGATGGGGCTGCTTTTAAGTTATTTTTAGTTTGGTTAAAATCCTATTTAGGAAAATGATTTGGCTCAAAGTTACCGCGTGTTTGTCTATCTTTGTTAGTGTATGAACGAGTATTTAGACCCATCTGCGGAAGGTTTCTCTAATGAGGAGCTTGATATTGAAAGAGCATTGAGACCTGTAAATTTTGATGATTTTACTGGTCAGGAACAAGTGCTCGAAAATCTTAAGGTGTTTGTTGAAGCTGCCAATAGAAGAGGTGAAGCATTGGATCACACCTTGTTTCACGGTCCTCCGGGATTAGGTAAAACAACCTTGGCAAATATTTTGGCAAATGAACTTGGTGTTGGAATTAAGATTACCTCTGGTCCTGTATTGGACAAGCCTGGAGATTTAGCAGGGTTGTTGACCAATTTAGAGGAAAGAGATGTATTGTTCATTGATGAAATACATAGACTGAGCCCCATAGTAGAAGAATACTTGTATTCCGCAATGGAAGATTACAAAATAGATATCATGATAGAAACAGGCCCAAATGCCAGGTCTGTTCAAATAAATTTGAATCCGTTTACCTTAATTGGTGCTACAACGCGCTCAGGTTTGCTAACAGCGCCTATGCGAGCTAGGTTTGGCATTCAAAGTAGGTTACAGTATTATTCTACAGAACTGTTGTCCACTATAGTAGAACGAAGTGCGGAAATTTTACGGGTTCCTATTTCTCAAGATGCTGCTATAGAAATTGCCGGTAGAAGTAGGGGTACTCCTAGAATATGTAATGCCCTTTTGCGTAGGGTACGAGATTTTGCGGAAATTAAAGGTAATGGTGCTATTGATATGGAAATTTCTAAATTCAGTTTAAAGGCATTGAATGTAGATGCACATGGGTTAGATGAAATGGATAACAAAATTCTTACAACCATTATAGATAAGTTTAAAGGTGGTCCTGTTGGGATAACAACTTTGGCGACCGCTGTGTCTGAAAGTGCCGAAACTATTGAAGAAGTATATGAACCCTTTTTAATTCAGCAAGGGTTTATTATGAGAACACCTAGAGGTCGTGAAGTTACAGAAATGGCTTATAAACATTTAGGAAGAATCAAAGGTGGAATTCAACCAGGATTATTTTGAGTATAGATATCAAATCTAAATGGACCCATAGTATTAAAACCGAAGCCAAACGCCTCGGTTTTTTATCATGTGGTATATCTAAAGCGGATTTCTTAGAGGAAGAAGCGCCAAGGTTGGAAAAATGGCTCAACAACAATATGCATGGGGAAATGAGCTATATGGCAAATCATTTCGACAAAAGATTAGATCCGCGAAAATTGGTGGAAGGGTCTAAGTCTGTCATATCCTTGCTTTTAAATTATTATCCTGAAAATACCCAACTAGAAGATTCTTACAAAATTTCAAAATATGCTTACGGTCAAGATTATCATCACATCATAAAAGGTAAACTTAGGCAATTACAAGAATTCATAACTGAAGAAATAGGCGAGGTACATGGCCGTGCTTTTGTAGATTCTGCTCCAGTGCTCGATAAGGCTTGGGCAGCAAAAAGTGGTTTGGGCTGGGTTGGTAAGAATAGTAATCTTTTAACACAGCAGGTTGGTTCCTTTTACTTTATTGCCGAATTGATCGTAGATATTGATTTAGAATATGACCATGCTGTTACCGATCATTGTGGTACCTGTACTGCGTGTTTAGATGCTTGCCCTACACAAGCTATAGTTGAACCATACGTGGTAGACGGCAGTAAGTGCATTTCTTATTTTACGATTGAATTAAAAAATGAGTTGCCTAATGAAATGAAAGGGTCTTTTGATGATTGGATGTTTGGTTGTGATGTTTGTCAAGATGTTTGCCCTTGGAACCGGTTTTCTAAACCACACAATGAGCCTTTGTTCAATCCTCATCCAGAGTTGTTAAGCATGACCAAAAAGGATTGGGAAGAGATAACAGTGGATGTCTTTCAAAAGGTCTTCAAAAAATCTGCTGTTAAACGAACAAAGTACGGCGGACTTACTAGAAATATTGAATTTCTAAAATAATTTCATTTCCTCAATCGTTTTCGTAGGCATTTCCAATAGATAATCATGCGCAACAGGTTTATTTATATTATATTGGTTGCTACTTTAAATTATGTTTTTCTGAGTTATTACATGATTTTTATGTGAATATGTTAAAATAAACCAGTAGATTATAAACGTTAGCCCTAATGAAAATAACTAAACCAAGTCTTAGTTTTTGGCAAATATTCAATATGAATGTTGGGTTCTTAGGAATTCAATATAGCTTCGGATTACAGCAAACAGCAATAAACCCTATTTTTCTTTATCTAGGCGCACCAGAAGATATGTTGCCAATTTTAAATATCGCTGGGCCTGTAACGGGTTTGATCGTACAACCAATTATTGGAGCCATGTCAGATAAAACTTGGTCTGCACGTTGGGGTAGAAGAAAACCCTATTTTTTGATTGGGGCAATTTTGGGTAGTTTGTGCCTTTTTGCATTTCCTACAAGTCCGGTATTATGGTTTGCGGTAGGACTTTTATGGATTTTAGATGTGGGTAACAATATGGCAATGGAGCCTTATCGTGCTTTTGTGGGTGACAAGCTACCTGAAAAGCAGTTAAGTTTAGGCTACCAAATGCAAAGCCTTTTCGTTGGGGCTGGTATTCTTTTGGCAAACGGGTCAATAGTACTGTTTCAGTATTTGTTTGGTGGCGAGTCTGTAGAAGTGGCGGGTACTATACCTACGTGGTTATATTACTCGTTCTATATTGGTGCAATTCTATCAATTACTACAATTCTTTATTCGGTATTAAAAACTCCCGAAATTCCTCCGTCTTCTTTAGAATTGGAGGAGATAAATGCGGCAAGGGCCAAACCCTTAATGGATCGGATAATGTTTCCTTTCAAAGAAATTGCAGAAGCTATTAAGAGAATGCCCAAATTTATGTGGAGGGTTGGAGCGGTTTATTTATTTCAATGGTATGCATTGTTTATTTATTGGCAATATACTACCCCATTATTTAAGTTGACCATGGGATACTCAACAGGAGAGGCAGCATCTCAATCTGCACAAATGAGTTTAACCTATAATGTCGTTACCATGGTTGTAGCTTTGGCGCTAGTGCCTTTGACCTTAAAATTTGGGGGTAAAAAAGTATATGCGTTGAGCTTGTTTGGTACGGCCTTATCATTATTCACCATACCTTTTATTACGGATCCCATATTGGTTTTGGTGCCAATGGTCCTATTTGGTATTGGCTGGGCGGCAATGATGGGAATACCGTATACAATGGTGTCTAAAGTGGTGCCGCAAGACAGAAGGGGGGTATATATGGGGATTTTGAATATGATGATCGTAATACCCATGGGTATAGAAACTTTGACATTTGGCCCAATCTATAAATATGTACTTGGAAATAATGCTATTAATGCAATGTTGTTCGCAGGAGCTTTCTTTGCAATTTCGGGTATTTTGGCACTAAGACTTAATGTTAGAAGTAAGGCTGCGGTTATAGATTTGTAGAAAATTGTCCGCTTTTTTCTTTCCTAAGGAAAACTATTTAATTTGTTTGCATAAATACTGTTACTATTTACTCTTTTTTGAAGAATACCTTTAAATTTGATCTTTTAAATTAGAACGTATGAGCAAGGAGAAGCAAAGAAGGGAAGCATTGGTGTACCATGCTAAACCTCAACCAGGTAAGATTAAAATAGTTCCTACAAAACCATATAGTACCCAAAGAGATCTTGCTTTGGCTTACTCGCCAGGTGTGGCAGAGCCTTGTTTAGAAATAGCAAAGAATAAGGATAATGCCTATAAATATACTTCTAAGGGGAATTTGGTAGCTATTATTTCTAATGGTACCGCGGTATTGGGATTAGGTAATATTGGTCCTGAGGCTTCAAAACCGGTTATGGAAGGTAAAGGTCTTTTGTTCAAGATCTTTGCAGATATAGATGGTATCGATATTGAGGTGGATACTGAAGATGTTGATAAATTTATTGAAACTGTAAAGATGATCGCCCCAACTTTTGGCGGTATTAATCTTGAAGATATTAAAGCTCCCGAAGCTTTTGAGATAGAGCGTAGGTTAAAAGAGGAGCTTGACATTCCTGTAATGCACGATGATCAACACGGTACTGCTATTATTTCTGCGGCAGCGTTGTTGAATGCTCTTGAAATTGCTGAGAAGAAAATAGAAGAGGTACGTATAGTTATTAGCGGTGCCGGCGCAGCAGCAGTATCTTGTACAAAGCTTTATAAGGCTTTTGGAGCAAAGGCAGAGAATATTGTAATGCTAGATAGTAAGGGCGTTATTAGAAAAGATGCTGAGAATCTGTCGGCAGCGAAGAAAGAATTTGCAACAGATAGAAAAATAGATACCCTGGATGAGGCAATGGTAGATGCCGATGTTTTTATCGGACTTTCCATAGCTAATATTGTTTCTCCTGAAATGTTAAAGTCTATGGCGCCAAATCCTATTGTTTTTGCCATGGCGAATCCTGATCCGGAGATAGCATATGATTTGGCTATAGATACCCGTAAAGATATCATCATGGCAACGGGAAGATCTGATCATCCTAACCAAGTGAATAATGTTCTTGGTTTTCCATTTATATTCCGTGGAGCTTTAGATGTAAGGGCTACAGCCATTAATGAAGCTATGAAAATGGCTGCGGTAAAAGCTTTGGCCGAATTAACAAAGCAACCAGTGCCAGAACAGGTGAATATTGCATACGGTGAAACTAGATTAACATTTGGTAGGGAATATATAATACCAAAACCTTTTGATCAGCGACTTATACATGAGGTACCACCTGCTGTGGCCAAGGCGGCAATGGATAGTGGTGTGGCAAAAGCGCCTATTTCAGATTGGGATAAGTATAAAGAGGAATTAATGCTTAGATCCGGTAATGATAATAAAGTGGTTAGGCTGTTACATGGTAGGGCACGTAGTAATGCGAAGAAAATAGTTTTTGCCGAAGCGGATCATTTAGATGTGTTGAAAGCGGCACAAATTGTTCATGAGGAGGGCATTGCCGAACCTATTCTTTTAGGAAGAAAAGACATTATTCTGGAACTTAAAAAGGAGTTGGAATTTGATGCCGATATAGCTATAATCGATCCAATGTCCGATGAGTTTGATGAACGTCATGTACGTTATGCTACCAAGTATTGGGAAAGTAGAAAAAGAAGCGGGGTTACATTTTACAGTGCAAAGATAAAAATGCGCGAGCGTAACTATTTTGGTGCAATGATGGTACTTGAGGGTGATGCTGATGGTATGGTCTCTGGGTATTCTAGAGCTTATCCTACGGTAGTAAAACCTATTTTAGAGGTTATCGGTAGAGCTTCCGGTGTAAAGAAAGTAGCTACGGTAAATATTATGATTACCGAAAGAGGACCGTTATTTTTGGCGGATACCTCTATTAATATAGAACCAAATGCCGAAGAATTGGCAGATATTGCAAAAATGACGGCTAATGTAGCGTCAACGTTTGGTTTTGATCCTGTATTGGCAATGTTAAGCTATGCCAACTTTGGCTCTTCAACACATCCTAACGCAACTAAGGTGAGAGAAGCTGTACGTATTCTTCATGAAACTGCACCAAATTTAGTAGTCGATGGGGAAATTCAAACAGATTTCGCCTTGAACAAAGAATTACATGAAAGTAAATTCCCGTTTTCTAAGCTTGCCGGTAGAAAGGTGAACACTTTGATCTTTCCTAATTTGGAATCATCGAACATTACTTACAAATTGTTGAAAGAGTTAAATGGAGCGGATTCAATTGGTCCTATAATGGTAGGTTTAAGAAAGGCAGTTCATATTATGCAACTGGGTGCTAGTGTAGATGAAATTGTAAACATGGCAGCTGTGGCCGTAATAGATGCTCAAGAACGAGAAAAAAGAAAAAAAGCAAAAGAATCTAAATAAAAGTTTATAAATAGAATAACATAAATGGGGAAATAGGTAGACATACTTTTTTCCCCTTTTAATTTAAAGGAACATGATACACCACTTAAAAGGAAAATTAGTAGAGAAAAACCCAACTCATGTTATTATTGAATGTGGTGGGGTTGGCTATTTTGTAAATATTTCTTTGAATACTTTTTCAAAGTTGCCGGAACAGGAAAACATTTCTGTATTTACGCATCTACAAGTGAAAGAAGATTCTCACACACTCTTTGGTTTTGTTGAAAAATCAGAGCGTGAGATTTTTAGATTGTTGTTATCGGTTTCTGGTATTGGCTCAAGTATAGCCAGAACCATGCTTTCTTCTATGTCACCTTCTCAAGTAAGGGATGCTATTGCCAATGGTGATGTGGCTTCAATACAAGCTGTAAAAGGTATTGGTGCCAAAACTGCCCAGCGTGTAATTTTAGATCTTAGGGATAAGGTCTTAAAAGTTTACGATATAGACGAACTTTCGTTAAGTACAAACAATACAAATAAAGATGAAGCGTTATCTGCTTTAGAAGTTCTAGGCTTCGCACGTAAACAATCAGAGAGGGTTGTCGATAAAGTGCTAGGTCAAGATGCTTCGCTAAGTGTCGAGAATATAATTAAACTCGCGCTCAAAAATTTGTAATAAGTTTGAAAAACGGGGTAACTAAATTTCTTAAAATTTCTTTTAAGCACATCTTTGTATTCTTTATGTTTTTGGGTTCTATAACTTCGGTTGTGGCTCAAGAGACTGGAGAGCAGGAGATTGATTCTGTGAAAACTGGGTTTGATTTGGGTAGAATCCTAATTGAGAATCCAGATAGTATTGTATCTAGATATATTTACGACCCTAATTTAGATCGCTATATCTACAATGAAAGTGTTGGCGAATTTAATATTGGTTATCCGATTATTCTTACGCCGGAACAGTATTTTAAGTTGATCGAAGAAGAAGGTATTAAGTCTTACTTCAAAGAAAAATCAGACGCTTATGCCGGTAAAAAAGAAGGTAGTGAGGAAGCCCGAAAAAATCTTCTTCCTAATTTTTATGTAAATAATGATTTCTTTTCTACCATTTTTGGCGGTAATACTATTGAGATAATTCCACAAGGATCCGTTGCAATGGATTTGGGGGTTATATGGCAAAAGAATGATAATCCATCTTTATCACCTAGAAATAGAACTAACCTTTCGTTCGATTTTGATCAGCGTATTAGTCTTAGTATGCTAGGGAAAATTGGAGAGCGTTTACAAGTGACGGCCAACTATGATACGGAGGCAACTTTTGATTTTCAGAATATCGTAAAATTGGATTATACCCCAACGGAAGATGATATCATTCAATCTATAGAAGTAGGTAATGTTAATATGCCTCTTAATAGCTCACTGATTTCAGGAGCGCAAAGTTTATTTGGTGTAAAGACCAAATTGCAGTTCGGTAAAACTTCTGTAACGGCTGTTTTTTCAGAACAACGTTCACAAAATAATACGGTAGTTGCCCAAGGTGGTGGTACGGTAAATGAGTTTTCTTTATCTGCGTTGGACTATGATGAAAACAGACACTTTTTCTTAGCGCAATATTTTAGGGATAACTATGATAATGCACTTTCTTCTTACCCTTATATACAGAGTCAAGTGCAGATTACCCGTATAGAGGTTTGGATTACGAATAGAACCCAACAAACCTTGAATGTACGTAACGTGGTGGCCATACAGGATTTAGGTGAGGCAGATATTACCAAGACCAGGGTTGGTCAAAACAATGGTAGTGCAAGTGGATTTTTCAACGGTCCTGCCGATTTAAGACCTAGAAACAACGCCAATGATTATGATCCTGCTTTAATTTTGAGCGGTAATGGTGCATTGAACGATAACATAAGAGAAATTGCAACCGTAGAAAGCGGGTTTAATGCCGGTAGTTTTGCAGGTGGTTACAGTCCTAATCAAGGGTTTGATTATGCATATCTAGAAAATGCACGAAAGTTGGAACAAGGCAGGGATTTTGATTTCAACTCTCAACTGGGGTACATTTCTTTAAACCAACGCCTAAGTAATGATGAGGTTTTAGGTGTTGCTTACCAGTATACTTTTCAAGGTCAAGTATACCAGGTAGGTGAATTTGCAAATGGAGGTATAGAAGCTACTACGGTTACACAAGATGTAAGTACGGTAATTGAAAACAATACTTTGATTCTTAAGCTTCTTAAAAGTAATATTACCAATATCACTGATCCAATTTGGGATCTTATGATGAAGAACATTTACGCAACTGGAGCTTACAGTTTAAGCCAAGAAGATTTTAAGATGAATATCTTATATTCTGATCCTACCGCAAGAAACTATATTACGCCTATTGAAGAAGGTCCTGGTTCTGGTTGGCCAGAAGGTTTAGAAGAACGTATTCTATTAAATGTATTCAATTTAGATAGGTTAAATGTCTACAATGATATTCAGCCCGGTGGAGATGGTTTTTTTGATTTTATCAGTGGCCAGACTATTGATATACAGAACGGTAGAATAATATTTACCAAAGTTGAACCTTTTGGGGAGTTTTTATATGAGCAATTGGAAAATGGTAATAGTGGTCAGTACGATGTAACCTCTGGCTATAATGCCAACCAAGAGCAGTATGTATTTAGAGATATGTATGCCTTGACCAAAACGGCCGCACTGCAAGACCCTGAAAAAAATAAGTTTTTATTAAAAGGTACGTATAAATCAGAAGGTAGTAATGGTATTTCTATTGGAGCATTTAATGTTCCGCAGGGATCCGTAACGGTAACCGCCAATGGTAGAACATTACAAGAAGGTATAGATTATACGGTAAACTATCAATCGGGTACGGTTCAAATTTTAGATCCAAGTTTAGAGGCTTCCAATGTACCTATTAATATTTCAGTAGAAAACAACGCGGTATTTGGACAACAAACACGTCGATTTACAGGTGTTAATGTAGAGCATCAATTCAATGAAAAATTTGTTTTAGGGGGTACATTGTTAAACTTGAACGAAAGACCCCTAACCCAGAAATCTACCTACGGAGTGGAATCTGTGAACAATACCATTTTTGGGTTGAACACTAACTTTTCTACTGAGGTTCCTTTTTTAACCCGTATGGTAAATAAGCTGCCTAATATAGATACAGATGTGCCTTCTAATATTTCCGTAAGGGCAGAAATGGCCGCTTTGATACCAAGTTCACCTAAAAACGCAGATTTTGAAGGGGAGACCACTACTTATTTAGATGATTTTGAAGGTGCGCAGGCCTTAATAGATATTAGAGCTTCGCTTGGTTGGTTTTTAGCAAGTATGCCTTTGGAGTTTGGTAATGATGATCAATCTTTTGGTAGTTCTCCAGATGATCCAAATAATTTATTAAATGGTTATAATAGGGCAAAACTGTCTTGGTATACTATTGATCCAATTTTCTATACTACGCAAAGACCATCAACTGTTAGTGATGATGATATCTCTACTAATGCTACACGTAGGGTGTATATAGATGAAGTTTTTCCAGAGACCGATGTGGCACAGGGGCAGACCCAGGTGCAGTCTACTTTGGATATGGTATATTACCCATCGGTAAAGGGACCGTATAACAATAATCCAGATTTTGAAAACGAAGCTCCTACAGAAAAATGGGGAGGGATGATGCGTTCTTTGAGCAGTACGGATTTTGAACAGAGTAATGTAGAGTTTGTTCAGTTTTGGGTAATGGATCCTTATGTAGATGGTATTGCAAATGGGGCAGGTGAATTGGTACTAAACTTGGGTAATATATCTGAGGATATTTTACGTGATGGTAAAAAGCAGTATGAAAACGGTTTGCCTGGTGTTGATAGTAATGATTTTGTTTCCCCTACTTCATGGGGTGAGGTGCCAGCAACACAATCTTTAGTGTATGCTTTTGATGCCGATGAAAATAACAGGGTATTACAGGATATTGGTTTTGATGGTTTGGATGATGCACGTGAGGTAGAAGTATATACCAACAATGCTGGTGATGACCCTGCATTGGATAACTATGTATATTATTTAAATAGGGAAGGTAGCATATTAGAAAGATATCAAGACTTCAATAATCCACAAGGTAACTCACCTGTTTCGGTAACAAATACCGATAGAGGTTCTACAACCCTACCTGACGTAGAAGATGTTGATAGGGATTTAACCATGAATACGGTGAATAGTTATTATGAGTATAGAATTGCCATAAAGCCAAATACTACAATTAATGACGAGTATGTAACCGATATTATAGAAGGTACCGCTAGTGGGGATTTTAGAATACCTAATGGAGACGAGGTTAATTACCGTTGGATCCAATATAAGATTCCGTTAAGTGACTTTACCGATGCGGTGGGTGGTATTACGGATTTTAGGTCTATTAGTTTTATGCGTATGTATATGACCGGTTTCAATAGTCCTACTGTTCTACGTTTTGCTACTTTGGATTTGGTTAGGGGAGATTGGCGTACATATACAAATACGCTGCAAGATCCAGATGTGGATAGTGATCCTTCTGATGACGGTACTACTTTAGATGTAAACACGGTAAATATTGAAGAGAATAGTAGTAGAACTCCAATTCCATACGTTCTGCCTCCGGGCGTTATAAGGGAGCAGTTAAATAATAACAATACTATTATTAGACAGAATGAGCAATCTCTCTCCTTGACGGTATCAAACCTAGAGTCTGAAGATTCACGCGGAGTATTTAAAAACTTGAATGTTGACATTCGTCAATATGAGAAATTGAAAATGTTTATTCATGCTGAGAAGATTGTAGATAGTGATTATGCAGATACATCTACACCATTGGTTGGTTTTTTAAGAATGGGTACAGATTTTACCCAAAACTATTACCAAATAGAATTGCCTTTGGAATTCACTCCTTTTACAGCTGTTTCAGATGAAGAAATATGGCCGGAAAATAATGAAATGAACATTGCACTTAGTGATTTGACCAAGGTGAAATCGCAATGGATCGCGGATGGTGATCTTAATGATGTTCGTTTCTTTGAAATTGAAAACGGGGAAGTGATTCCTGTTGGTGAGTTCGATGTGCGTACGCCCGGCAGATTACGTATTGGTATTAAAGGTAATCCGTCTTTGGGTAGCATACGTACTATGATGGTGGGTGTAAAGAACCAAGATATACTACCGGCAAGAGGTGAGGTGTGGTTCAATGAACTTCGTTTAGCAGGCTTGGACAATAATGGAGGGTGGGCAGCTATTGCCGCTGTAGATGGTAATATTGCCGATTTTGCCAATTTTAGTGCAACGGGTAGTAAGAGTACTTCTGGTTTTGGCTCTATAGATCAAATGCCAAATGAACGTGCCCGTGAAGATGCGGTTTCGTATGATGTGGTTACCAATGTTAACGTTGGTCAATTGCTGCCTAAGAAATGGGGTATACAGTTGCCTTTTAATTATGGTGTTTCTGAACAATTGATTACACCGGAATTCGACCCTGTCTATGATGATTTAAAATTAGAGGATAGAATTGCGGCAGAAGATACCCAAGAGGGTAAAGATGAAGTTTTGGAACAAGCTGAAGATTACACTAAGCGTACCAGTATCAACTTAATTGGGGTTAGAAAGGATAGAGGTGAAGAGGCCGATGCCAATTTTTATGATATTGAAAACTTTACCTTTAACTATAGTTATAATGAAACCGATCATAGAGATTTTGAAATTGCAGAGTTAAGAGAACAAAGTGTAAATACCGGTTTTGTATATAATCATAGTTTTGACCCTGTAGAGGTAGCGCCTTTTGCTAAAAAAGATTCTCTTTTTACAGGCAAATATTGGAAATGGTTAAAAGATCTTAACTTAAACCTGTTGCCATCTAATATAGGGGTTACTTCAAATATCAATAGGCAGTTTAATGCACAGCGTTTTAGGGATGTATATACTGATGGTGAAGATAGACTTGAGTTGCCAGAATTGCAGCAGCGTAACTATTTGTTCAATTGGCAATATGCGGTCAATTATAATTTGACCAAATCGCTACGTTTGAATTTGACCGGCTCAAACAATAATATAGTTAGAAATTATTTGAACGAAGATGAACCTTTAGAGTCAACGGATAGAATTAATAATGAGTTGGGAATGTGGGACGGCTTCTTTGATGTTGGTGAGCCTAACAGGCATTCTCAGCAAATGCAGTTGAATTATGATGTGCCTTTTTCCAAAATACCTGCATTGGATTTCATTAGTACACAATATTCATATACCAGTAATTTTGACTGGCAAAGAGGTGGAGATGCGTTGTTTGAAGTAGCGGGGGAATACATTAATACGGTACAGAACGCCAATACGCATACTATAACGTCATCATTGACCATGCAGAAGTTCTATGATATGCTTGGACTTAAAAAGCGCGAAGCGCCAAGGGCAGGTGCAAGAGGACCTATTAGAAGAGACAAATCCGGTGCATTGGCAGAAGATCAAGAAAAAATAAAAGGTAAGACCAGTGATTTGTTCAATACCGTAGTAGATATTGTAACTATGGTTAAAAGATTGAACCTGAATTATAGTGAGAACAATGGAACGGTGCTTCCGGGTTATACACAATCTGTTGGCTTTGTTGGTACTACCAAACCTACCATTGGATTCTTGTTCGGTAGTCAGTCAGATGTCCGTTTTGAAGCTGCTAGAAATGGTTGGTTAACTGGTTTTGAAGATTTCAATGAGCAATTCATCCAAAGAACAAATAAGCAATTGAATATTACCGCTACGGCACAACCTACCAAAGATATTACGATAGATTTAGTAGCGGACCGTCAATATTCGGATAGTTACCAAGAAAATTTTAATGTTGTTGATCAAGAATACAACCTGCAGCTAGGTAACAATTATGGTAGTTTCAGTATTTCTACTATGATGATAGGTACGGCCTTTGGTAAGAGCGATGAGTTTGATTCAAGTACTTTTCAGCAGTTTAAGGATAATAGAATTACAATAGCCAATAGGTTGATCGCTGATCGATCTCAACCTGTGGGTGATCTAGATGAAGATGGTTTTCCTCAGTTATACGGTAAAACGCAACAAGAGGTATTGTTACCAGCGTTCTTTGCGGCATATACAGGGCAAGATGCTGAGCGTGTAAACTTAGATACTTTTAGGGATATTCCTATTCCTAATTGGAACATTAAGTATACCGGACTAATGAAGAGTAAATGGTTTAAAAAGAAATTCAAACGTTTTTCTTTGAGTCATGGATATCGCGCATCATATAGTATAAACTCGTATCAAACGAATTTAGAAAAGGTGCAATTGGTTAAAGATAATCCGGGTGAGTTTGCAATAAATGAAGAGAATTTAGATCTTTTGCCAGATTTGATATTAAATAACGTTGTTCTTACAGATCGGTTTAATCCGTTGATCCGTGTAGATTTTGAAATGATCAATTCGGTAAGTGTCTTAGCAGAAGTTAGAACAGATAGAGCCTTATCATTAAGTTTTGATAATAATTTGATGACAGAGATCAATGGTAAAGAATATACGGTTGGTTTGGGCTATCGCTTTAAAGATGTAAAATTCGTAACCAATATTGGTGGTAATAAAACAAGGTTAAAAGGTGATTTAAACTTAAAGGCCGATGTTACTTTAAGAGATAATATTACCATCATTAGAAATTTGGATATCAATAACAATCAAATTACTTCGGGTCAAAATTTAATGTCATTGAAGTTTACGGCAGATTATGCATTGAGTAAAAGCTTGAACGCCCTGTTTTTTTACGATCATTCATTCTCCAAATTTGCTGTATCAACTGCCTTTCCACAAACTACGATTAATACAGGTTTTACACTTCGTTATAATTTTGGTAATTAATACGGTTGTTTCGTAAAAGTATGCCCCAATAATTATGTAGGCTTTTAAACAAATCATTACATAGGTAAATATTTTGATAACCTAAGTTGAAAACTTTACATTTGCCGAAGTAAAAAATAATAATAGATTACAATGAACATACCAGCTGAATTAAAATATACAAAAGATCACGAGTGGGTTAAAATTGACGGTGACATTGCTACGGTAGGTATTACAGATTTCGCACAAGGTGAATTAGGTGATATTGTTTATGTAGAAGTAGACACTTTAGATGAAACCTTGGATCGTGAGGCTATCTTTGGTACTGTTGAAGCGGTTAAAACGGTATCTGATTTATTTTCGCCATTATCAGGTGAAATTGTTGAATTCAATGAAGGTTTAGAAGATGAACCTGAAAAGGTGAATTCTGATCCCTATGGAGAAGGTTGGATGGTGAAAATTAAATTTAGCGATGCAGGCGAGCTAGATGATTTGTTGAGTGATGCTGCATATAAAGAGATAATTGGTGGTTAAAAAACCTATTTTCAAAGTACTTTTCATAAGCTGGATGATGTTCGTAACATTTTTCAGCTTATTTTCTTTATCAGGTGTTGGTACTTCTAGGTTCAACATACCGCATATGGATAAGGTCGTGCATTTTACCTTTTACTCCGTTATGGTGGTCTTAGGTTATTTGGCAATGAGGAGCAAAACAGTCCAGCAGCCCAAACGTTCTAAGTTGTTGTGGTACATAGTTTTATTTGCTGTAACATACGGCATAATTATTGAGGTATTACAACATGTATTGACGACTGATCGTTACGGTGATCCTTTAGATGCACTTGCAAATTCAATAGGGGCTTTTGTAGGAATGTTTGTCATAAGATTTCTATTTTTTAGAACCCCGTCGTTAAAATGAAAATTTTAGTTGCATTTTTATGGATTAATTAGTTAAATTAGCAATCACTAAATTGAATATATATGGAACCTAAAAAGAATCCAAAGGCGGATTTAACAAAGAACAGCAGTCTTTATTTCGTTATCGGTTTATTTGCAGTAATGTTATTTACTTATGTAGCATTTGAGTGGAAAACTTATGATGAGGTAAACGATTATGATATTTCTATGAATGTGGATGATCTTTTAGATGAAGAAGTTCCAATGACAGAACAGATCAAAACTCCACCACCTCCACCGCCACCAGCTGCACCAGAAATTATTGAGGTTGTTGAAGATGAAGAAGAGGTTGAAGAAACTGTAATAGAGTCTACAGAAACCAGTCAAGAAGAGGAAATCGTTGAGGTTGAAGACGTTGTTGTAGATGAAATTGAAGAGGATGTAGATGTACCTTTCGCAGTAATTGAAGATGTACCTGTATTCCCAGGTTGTGAAAATGAAAGTGATAAAAGAGCTTGTTTCAATAAAATGATTCAAAAGCACATTGGTAAAAACTTCCGTTACCCAGAAATTGCTCAAGAAATGGGTGTTCAAGGTAGAGTTAGTGTAATGTTCGTAATTCAGAAAGATGGTAGTATCGGTAACGTAAGAATGCGTGGTCCAGATAAAAACCTTGAAGCTGAAGCTGCTAGAATTATCAACAAGTTGCCTAAAATGACACCGGGTAAACAAAGAGGTAGAGCGGTACGTGTTCCTTTTAGTATTCCAATTAACTTTAAGTTACAGTAACAATATATTAGAATTTATTTGTAAAAAGATCCTGAGTTAAGCTCAGGATTTTTTTTGTTTCAACTTTTTAGTGAATATCAACGTAAACATTAACGTTGATCAGATTTAATTGGAATTTTATTTAAATGCAAATGGTGACATTTTCAATAAATCTAGAAATAAAGGTTTTAGGTTGCAGAAATATGACTGGGGCGTTATCTTTGCAGACCTATTTTAAAAAGTATGAAGACGGCCGTTGGTTCGGTAAAGAATAGTGCATTTGCATTGATTTTTGCCGATTTTAAGGAGATTACCAAAGCTAGATTAGCTATTAGTGTCGTTTTTTCTTCCTTAGCAGGTTATTTCTTGGGTGCTTACGAAATACAATGGGGGCAAGTGCTTCTTTTGGCTTTTGGTGGTTATTGTATGGTAGGTGCCAGTAATGCCTACAACCAGGTCATTGAAAAAGATTTGGATGCCTTAATGAAGCGTACTAAGAATAGACCAATTCCCGCTGGGCGTATGTCTGTTAATATTGCCATGGCAGTGGCTATAGTACTTACTTTATTGGGTGTATTGTCTCTATACCTTCTGAATCCAAAAACTGCCATGTTTGGTGCTATATCCATATTCCTTTACACTAGCGTATATACACCTTTAAAAACAATAACCCCGTTAGCGGTATTTGTAGGTGCAATACCAGGAGCAATACCTTTTATGTTGGGTTGGGTAGCTGCTACAAATGATTTTGGAATAGAACCGGGAACTCTATTTATGATTCAGTTTTTTTGGCAGTTTCCACATTTTTGGGCCTTAGGTTGGATGTTGGACGATGATTATAGAAGCGGAGGTTTTAAGATGCTTCCCACAGGTAAGAAAGATGCAGCTACCGTACTTCAAATAATAATGTACACTATTTGGATGATTGCGGTATCTATAATACCGGTATTTGGTATAACGGGTAGATTGCAATTGTCTATAGTGGCAGCTGTTGTTATTTTCTTGATGGGTGCGGTTATGCTAGGCTTTGCTTTTCAGTTATATAGAAATAGGGATAACGTTTCCGCAAGAAAATTAATGTTGGCAAGTGTTAGTTATATAACATTAATGCAAATAGTGTACGTAATAGATAAATTTTTAGCTTAAATATGGATTTAACACAGGGTACGGAGGCAGAAAAAAAAGCTAGGGCGAAAAAAATGATGCTTTGGTTTGGTATTATTAGCCTTCTAATGAGTTTTGCAGGGTGGACAAGTGCTTACATAGTTAGTCGCTCTAGAGAAGATTGGGTTAGTGAAATTCAATTGCCAAATGCTTTTTTGTATAGTACGATCGTTATAATCATCAGTAGCGTTTCATATATGTTGGCAAAAAAGGCTATTAAAGATGGAGAAAAAGCCAGTGGTACTAAATGGCTTTGGATAACGTTAGGTTTAGGGATATTGTTTGTGTTGCTTCAGTTTTCTGGATTTTCAGAAATGGTGGCCAAAGGATATTATTTTACAGGGCCAACAAGTGGTATTAAGGTTTCCTTTGTATTTTTAATTGCAATGGTCCATGTAGTACATGTGGTGGCGGGTATGATATCATTATTAGTGGTGTTATACAATCAAAACAAAGGAAAATATAGTCCGGAAAACTATTTAGGTGTTACCTTAGGGGCTACATTTTGGCATTTTTTAGATTTATTATGGATCTATTTGGTGTTATTTATGTTCTTTGTAAAATAAAATGTGAATCAAAATTAGTTTTGGTGCAAATTGCGTTTTTAAATAGTTCAAAAAGATGTAAATTTGCTAAAGTTTTATTAAAACGATAAATAATTATATGAATTCTACGGTGACTACGGGAACGGAAACAAGCGTATGGGGTGGAGGTAATCAACCCTTAGGAGCAAGCTATGGTAAAATGATGATGTGGTTTTTCATTGTTTCAGATGCTTTGACTTTCTCTGGATTTTTAGCAGCTTATGGCTTTTCAAGATTTAAGTTTATTGAAACATGGCCCATTGCGGACGAGGTGTTTACACACGTTCCTTTCTTTCATGGTAATTATCCCATGATTTATGTGGCTTTTATGACGTTTGTTTTAATTATGTCATCTGTAACTATGGTATTGGCTGTAGATGCAGGACATAAAATGAAAAAGAATGCCGTTATCTGGTACATGTTCGCTACGGTTATCGGTGGTATAATCTTCGTTGGTTCTCAAGCATGGGAGTGGGGAACTTTTATCAAAGGTGATTACGGTGCTTTAGAAACAAAAGGTGGTAGAATTTTGCAGTTTGTTGATGCTGGTGATACCGAAAAGAGAGTTGCATTGTCAGATTTTGCAACTTCTATTCCAAGTGAAAGAACTGAGCACGAGAGAAAGAATGGTGTTTGGTTTTATCAAGAACCGGGACTTACAAGTGTTTCTTTAAATGAAGTTGTAGAAGGTTTTAAGGCTAATCCTAATATTTTGATCAGAACTGAATTGATCAATGAAGAAGGTAAGAAGACCGTATTGGATAGAAAGGCTTCTTTGGCTAAATTGGCAGATGCTACACAAGTTGTGGAAGGTGCTAACCTAATTCATAATGAATATGGAAGCAGATTGTTTGCAGATTTCTTTTTCTTTATCACAGGTTTCCACGGTTTTCACGTTTTCTCAGGCGTAGTGATCAATATTATTATTTGGTTTAATGTTATTCTTGGTACTTATGAAAGAAGAGGACATTATGAAATGGTAGAAAAGGTTGGTTTATACTGGCACTTTGTAGATTTAGTTTGGGTATTTGTATTTACCTTCTTCTACTTGGTATAATCCTTTTAACAATAAACAGCATTACTGTAAATAGAATTTTAGATTAAAGTAACATGGCAGACGGACATAAATTAGAGATTTTTAGAGGGCTTGTAAAGTTCAAATCTAACACACAGAAAATCTGGGGAGTATTGGCATTTTTGACCTTAATAACTGCAGTAGAGGTAGTTTTAGGTATCATTAAGCCAGCATCATTAACCGATACCTATATATTGGGAATGAAACTGATCAATTGGGTGTTTATCATTTTAACTTTGGTAAAAGCGTATTATATAGCGTGGGATTTTATGCACTTACGTGATGAAAAGTCTTCTCTAAGAAGAGCCATAGTTTGGACACCAATATTCTTGGTCATTTATTTGACGTTTATCCTTCTGGTTGAAGCTGATTACATTTATAATGTTTATAAAGATGGTTTTATAAGTTGGAACTTCTAGGGTATAATTAACAATATTAAAAGACGGTTATATAACCGTCTTTTTTATTTTTGTATACTTTGTATTTAACAATTGTTTTATGAAGATCTGTTGTGTGTTTCAATAGATTGCTTTACTGATATATGAAAAAGACCTTTGTTCTTGTTGTCTTGTTTGTGCTGCCTATTGTGGCGTATATGTTCTTTGCGTCTGGTGTAACCAATTTTGGTAAATTATCTCAACTTACTAAAAATGTTCAGGAGCTGAACTTTGCACCTGAGACCCAATTAAAGAATAAAATAACCGTATTAGGTTTTTTGGGTTCCAATGTTGAAGGTAGAAAAGGTAATGCCTTTAATTTAAATCAAAAGATATATAAACGCTTTTATGAGTTTAACGACTTTCAGTTTGTAATGTTGGTATCTCCTGAAGATGAATCAAAAGTAAATGAACTTAAAAAGGAATTGGCAACCTTGGCAGATAACGAAAAGTGGAAATTTGTGTATGCAGATACAGAGCAAATTAATTCAATGTTTACTAGTTTAAAAACAGATATTGAGCTAGATTCAGAAAATAGTACTCCTTATGTTTTTATAATTGATAAGGATTTAACTTTAAGAGGTAGGTCAGATGATGAAGATGATGGTACCAAATATGGTTTTAATTCTAATTCGGTAGCTGATCTAAACAACAAAATGGTTGATGATATTAAGATCATTTTAGCAGAGTATCGTTTGGCCTTAAAAAAGAATAACGCAGATAGATCTAAATAATGAATAAAAAATATACATACGTTTGGGTTTCGTTAATTGTTCTGATTTTTGGAATTATTGTGGTTCCAAGAATAGTAAATAGATTGTCTGATGGTTCGGTGGTTGAGAATGATCGTTTGAATACCTCTAGTAAAATCGATAACGAAAAACTTGGCTATATTTTATTGAATGGAAAACGAAGAAAAGTACCTTCGTTTCAGTTTTTGAACCAAGACAGTATTCTGGTTTCTGATAAGGATTATTTAGGTAAGGTCTATGTTGTGGATTTCTTTTTTACAAGGTGTCCTAGTATTTGCCCTGTAATGACTACCAACTTGGTAAATATTCAGAAACATTTTAAAAGTGAGGATCACTTTGGGGTAGCTTCATTTAGTATAACGCCTGAATTTGATACGCCCAAGGTATTAAGGGAATACCAAGAAAAGCACCATATACAAGACCATAATTGGAATTTAATGACCGGCGATCAAACAGCCATTTATGACCTGGCCAATGCCGGATTCAATATTTTTGCGGCAGAAATGCCAGATGCGCCTGGCGGGTTTGAACATTCCGGGTTATTTGCTTTAGTAGATAAGGAAGGCTTCTTAAGATCTAGAATTGACGAGTTCGGTAATCCTATTGTATATTATCGCGGAGCAATTTTAGAAGATAAGGGCGTCAATGATCATGGTGAAACGGAAGAAATAGGCATACTTAAAGCCGATATTAAAAAGTTGTTGGAAGAATAAGAGTACAGATATGCAAGGTAAGGTTCAAGACGAAAAAAAATTCAATAGGCTAATTGCTATAGTTTCTATAGTTATACCTATAGTTGTAGCAGCTTTGTTTGGGGTTAAATTACCCAATGTTGAACCTCTGTCATTTTTACCACCAATTTACGCTGCAATAAATGGTTTAACTGCGGTTCTACTTCTGGCAGCTGTTTGGACTATTAAGAATGGTAATGAAAAATTACATCAGAATTTGATGACTACAAATATTGTACTGTCCTTATTGTTCTTGGTAATGTATATTGCCTATCACATGACCTCGGATTCTACAAGTTATGGGGGTGAAGGCGCAATCAAATATGTATACTATTTTATTTTGATTACTCATATTATTTTATCCATTGCGCTAATTCCGTTAGTGCTACGAACCTATGCAATGGCTTATTTAGGAAAATTTGAAGACCATAGAGCATTGGCAAAATATACTTTTCCTATTTGGTTCTATGTTGCGGTTACCGGTGTTGTGGTTTATTTAATGATATCTCCGTATTATGCATACTAAATATTTATTTTTAATATTGTTTTTTTTAGTGCTTTTAACACCAATGGATGTGGAGGCTCAATGTGCTATGTGTAGAGCCGTGCTAGAGAGTGAATCCACTGGCAAAGCAGCGGAAGGTATAAATAATGGCATAGTTTATTTAATGGCCGTACCATATGTTTTGGTGGCAGCACTTTTCTATTTTATTTACAGGAAGATGAGGGCATAATGCTCATTTTTAATTTTTTTCAAAAAAACTGTAACATTCTTTCAATTGGTTAGTCTTATGATTGTGTGGCACTTGTGTTGCATTCATCAATCAATCATACTAATCAATCAATCTTATGTTCGATCTAGAACGTTGGCAAGAAATTTTCGATACTATTCGTAAAAATAAATTACGAACATTTCTTACCGGACTTTCCGTTGCTTCAGGCATTTTTATACTGGTCATTTTATTGGGTTTTGGTCAAGGCATGCAAAATGGAATTGCCAAAGAATTTGAACAAGATGCTGCTACAAGTGTTTGGGTGTGGCCTGGTGTAACTACAATTGGCTATAAAGGTATGAACCCAGGTAGGCCTATTCAATTCAGAAACGAAAATTATGAAATGGCCGGTGTTTTGTTTCAGGAACAAATAGAGAATGAATCTCCAAGGTTATTTGTTAGAGATGTATTTGTCAATTTTGGTAGTGAATCATTGGCATATAATGTTCAAGGGGTTTCGCATCAATTTCAATTTATTGAGAATGAGTTTATGACTCTTGGGAGATTTCTGAATCAACAAGACGGTGACTCTAAGGCCAAGGTTGCCATTATCAGTAATAAGATCAATAGGGAAGTATTTCATGAATTGGAAAGCCCTATTGGTGAGTATTTAGATTTGTCCGGAATTCCATTTAAAATCGTTGGGGTTTACGGTGATATAGGGGGAGAAAGGGAAGAGGATCGTATTTATATACCTATTAGTACGGCGCAACAGGTTTTCAATGGTGCGGATTATTTGAATAACCTTGCGTATACACTTCCTCCAAAAGAAGATTTTGAAGCAGCTGTACAACAATCCATTAAATTTAAAAATGAGCTTAAATCATATTTGCAAAAAGCACATACGGTAGCGCCAGAAGATACTAGCGCCATACAGGTGTATAACCCTATGGAAGAAGCCAAGCGCTTTTATGCTTTAATGGGGGGAATAAAATTTTTCTTTTGGTTTGTTGGGGTATGTACCATTATTGCGGGTATAGTGGGGGTAAGTAATATTATGCTAATAGTAGTTAAAGAACGTACTCGAGAAATAGGTATTCGAAAGGCATTAGGTGCAAAGCCGTGGTCTATTGTAGGTATGATATTGCACGAAGCCATTTTTATTACGGCAATAGCGGGTTTTACCGGTCTTATTTTAAGTATGGGATTGTTGGAGATCGTAGGTCCGCATGTAGAGGTAGATTATGTTTTGAATCCGTCGGTAAATTTCAATGTGGCCTTAACAACCGTATTTGTATTAATCATTGCCGGAGCCATAGCTGGATTTTTCCCGGCATGGAGAGCTGCTAAAATTCATGTGATAGAAGCTCTTAGAGATGAATAGTTGTAAAGGAGTAAGTATAATAATTAAGCTATGACCCATGTTCAATAGAGACCGGTGGAAAGAAATTTTGGAAGTTTTGTCTAGCAATGTTTTTAGGACATTGGCAACTTCCTTTGGCGTAGGTTGGGGTATATTCATACTAATCATTCTTTTGGCGGCAGGTAAAGGCTTGGAGAACGGTATTAGGGCAGATTTTGGGGACATTGCTACAAATACCATGTTCATGTGGTCTAGAAATACAACAATGCCCTATAAAGGATTGCCAAAGGGTAGGCGTTTTAGTTTTAAGTTAGAAGATGTTCAGGCCATTAAGGACAATGTACCTGATCTTCGCTTTATTTCTCCTCGTAATCAATTAGGAGGTTTTAGAGGGGCAAATAATGTGGTCCGCGGATTAAGAACGGGTGCATTTAATGTTTATGGGGATTATCCTGAAATCATAAAACAAGAACCTATGACGATAACCTCGGGTAGGTTTGTGAATCATAATGACATACAGGATAAAAGAAAGATTGCGGTAATAGGCGACGGTGTTAGAAACGAATTATACGATCAGGGTGAAACCGTAATTGGGACGTATATAAAAATACAAGGTGTCAACTTTATGGTGGTGGGTACCTATCAAAAGAAAGATGACGGTGGTGGTGAAGAAGGTCAAAAAGAAATATATGTGCCGTTTACGGCTTTTTCACAAGCATTTAATACAAGTAATGATGTAGGGTGGATGGCCATTACCGCCAATGATGGTAGTTCTATTTCCGATTTGAAAGAGAAAATAGTTGGCGTTGTTAAGGAAAAAAGAAAAATTCACCCAGATGACAAACGTGCCGTAGGATATTTTGACCTTTATGAGCAGTTTAATCGTGTAGAAAGTTTGTTCGGTGCATTGCGGTGGGTGGCCTACTTTGTTGGAGTATTGGTTTTGCTGTCCGGTATTATTGGGGTAAGTAATATCATGCTGATCGTTATCAAAGAACGCACAAAAGAAATTGGAATTAGAAGAGCATTGGGCGAAGCACCTTGGTCCATAAAAAAACAAATTTTAATGGAATCTATTTTCTTGACAATAATATCGGGTATGATAGGTATTGTTTTCGGGGCGGCATTTATTTATGGCGTAAATGCAGTGTTAGATTCCGTAGGTCCAGTAGATATGTTCATCAACCCAAGTGTAAGTTTAGCGGTTGTGGTAAGCGCACTGATCATCTTGGTGTTTTCAGGCTTGTTGGCAGGTTTTATTCCTGCCCAAAGTGCCATAAAGATTAGACCTATAGAAGCATTAAGAACAGAGTGAATCATCAACAAAATTTAATCGATCATAAAATGAAAAAGTCAACAACTATTATTGTACTCCTATTAATTGTTTTCGCCTTTGGCGGATCAATGTTCTATCTCTATTCCAAAAATGCAGAAGACCCTGTTGTTTATTTAACGGAGGAACCCTCTAAACAGACCATTATCAAAAAGACCATGGCTACGGGCAGTATTTTACCATTGGAAGAAGTGTTGATCAAGCCAAACATTTCTGGTGTTATAGAAAAGATTTTTGTGGAAGGTGGAGATTATGTGAAATCTGGAGATCTATTATGTACAATAAAGGTAGTGCCTAACCTTAGTGCGCTAAATGATGCCAGGAATAATATAGATGAAGCCAAAATTAATTTAGATGATCAATTGCGAAATCTAGAACGCCAAAAAGGATTGTTTTCTAAAGGAGTGATTTCAAAAGTAGATCTGGAACGCGCCCAGGTTAGTTACGATCAATCTAAACAATCATATGCCGCCGCAAACAAACGCTATGATATAGTAAAGACCGGTACAACCTCTGGTTATGGTAATGCTGCAAATACACAAATAAGGGCAACGGTCAGTGGTATGGTTTTGGAAGTGCCAGTAGAGGTAGGTAATCAAGTTATAGAAAGTAATAATTTTAATGAAGGGACTACCATAGCCGCTATCGCTGATGTTGATAAAATGATTTTTGAGGGCAAAGTAGATGAGTCCGAAGTAGGTAAGATAAAGGAGAATCTGCCTCTTGAAATAACTGTAGGAGCCATTGAGGATAAAACTTTTGATGCTGTTTTGGATTACATAGCCCCAAAGGGAAACGAAGAAAATGGTGCCATACAATTTGAAATAAAAGGAACATTGAAGAAACAAGATTCTGTATTTATTAGAGCTGGGCTAAGTGCTAACGCATCCATTATTTTGGCACGTGCAGATAGTGTTTTAGCCGTAAAGGAGGCTTTGGTGCAGTTTGATGACGAGACTAAGAAACCCTTTGTTGAAATAGCTACCGGTGATCAACAATTTGAAAGACGAGATATAGAACTTGGTATAAGTGATGGTATTCATGTTCAAATAAACTCCGGTATAAATGAAGGTGAAAAAATTAAGGTGTGGAACGAGATAAAGCCCGATGAGCTTGCCGATAATGAATAAAATTGAAAATATATTTTAATTGATGTAACAAATTTATGACTGCATAGTCTAATGATTAGACAATGTAAAAATTGTTCAAAACAACAACCAACATGATTCAAATAAAAGATCTTCACAAGTCCTATAAAATGGGCAAGAATTCACTTCACGTTCTAAAAGGCATTAATTTTAATGTTGAAGAAGGGGAGTTGGTAGCTATCATGGGTTCTTCCGGTTCTGGTAAATCAACCTTGCTAAACATACTGGGTATGTTAGATAGTTCTGATTCCGGAGAGTATATACTGGATAATGTTCCAATCAAAAATCTAAATGAAACCAAGGCGGCTAGATATAGAAACAAATTTTTGGGCTTTGTTTTTCAATCTTTCAATCTGATCAATTATAAAAGTGCTGCAGAGAATGTTGCATTGCCATTATATTATCAAAAAGTTCCAAGAAAAGAGCGTCAAGAAAAGTCACTTAAATATTTGGAGCAGGTTGGCTTAAAAGAGTGGGCAGGTCATTTACCAAGTGAGCTGTCAGGTGGTCAAAAGCAACGTGTTGCCATTGCTAGGGCATTGGCGGCAGAACCCAAAGTGTTGTTGGCAGATGAGCCAACCGGTGCGTTGGATAGTAAAACTTCTTATGAGGTTATGGATCTGATCCAGAAAATTAACGATGCCGGCAATACTATTTTGATAGTAACGCATGAACCCGATATAGCAGATATGTGCAAGCGTATTGTTCACTTAAAGGATGGGGTGATCATTGAGGATAAGAAAATAGAACAAGTTAGAGCCGAGCAATATGTTTGATAGAGACATTTGGCAAGAAATATATCATAGTATTAGCAACAACAAGCTTAGAACTTTCTTGACGGGATTTTCGGTTGGTTGGGGAATATTTATTCTTGTATTGCTATTGGCTTCGGTAAAAGGTATGCAGAATGGTTTTACATTACAGTTCAGTGATGATGCTACAAATTCCATTTTTGTGAGAACCGGTACTACATCTTTGGCTTATGGCGGATTTGAGGCGGGTAGAAGAATTCAAATGACCAATGATGATATTGAATATATCAAAAGAAGCTTTCCAAATGACATTGAATATATAAGTCCTAGGGTTTATCAAAATACATCGGCACGCTATAAAAGTGAAACGGGTAGTTATAATATTCAAGCGGTTTACCCGGATCATCAAGCTATAGAAAAGACCATAGTCAATAAAGGTAGGTTCATCAATACCAATGACTTGATCAATGCGTCTAAAGTAGCTGTAATAGGAAGAAAGGTAGAAGAAGATTTGTTTAAGAACGAAGATGCTATAGGAAAATTTGTTGAGTTCAACGGTTTGCCTTTTAGGGTCATCGGTACATTTACAGATGATGGTGATGACAATGCAGAACGCAATATCTATGCGCCAACCAGTACCTACCAGAAAATGTACGGTCAAACAGACCATATTGATCAAATTGCATTGACCTATAACCCAAATTATGATTTGACCGAGGCTTTGGCGTTTTCAGATAGATTGGAAAATGTTTTTAGAAGAAGGTTTAAAATTGCACCACAAGACCAAGCGGGCATTAGAATATTTAATTACGCAGAGGTTTTTGAAGACATCAGCAACTTTACGGGAGGTTTGGACATTGCGGTAATCATCGTGGGGCTTTTGATCCTATTGTCAGGTATTGTAGGTATCGGTAATATCATGGTGTTTATTATTAAGGAACGTACCAAAGAGATCGGAGTACGTAAAGCTTTGGGAGCAGAACCTTGGTCCATTATAAAATTGGTGTTGTTCGAATCTGTATTTATTACCGCTTTATCCGGATTCATAGGTTTAGGAATTGCAACAGGATTATTGGCGGCAATTGGTCCAAGTATTAAGACCGGGGCTTTTGCAAATCCGTCGGTTAGTATGTCTATGGTAGTTACCGCCACAGTAATATTGGTTGTAGCGGGCGTACTTGCAGGATTGATTCCAGCAATGAAAGCGGCGAAAGTGAAACCAATTGTAGCATTAACGGATAAGTAGTATGTGGATATTTGATAGAGATTTATGGTCAGAGATTTTTGCCACATTGGGTAAGAACTTGTTTCGTACTTTTTTGACAATGCTTGGTGTAATTATAGCCATGATTATTTTGGTATTGTTGTTGGGTGGAGCAAACGGAATGAGTAACGGTTTTCAAAAGATTTTTGCAGGCACCGCATCTAACAGTTTGTTCGTGTGGAGCCAAAGTACTTCTGAACCGTATAAAGGTTTTGAGAGAGGACGAAGAATTCAGTTCAAGTTAGAAGATGCCACAATCTTAAAAGAACAAATTCCAGAGATAGAAGTGCTAGCGCCAAGAATTGAATTGGGTAGTCATAGGGGTGTTGTTACCGTATATAGAAACGGACTTACAAGTGGTTCATCAGTTTATGGTGATTACCCTAACATTGACGATATCATGAAAAAGAAACTGGTAGAAGGCAGGTTCTTGAACGAAAATGATATGACCGAGTCAAAAAAGGTCTGTGTTATTGGTGAAGAGACCTATAAATTGCTATTTGAAAAAGGAGAAAATGCAATTGGTGAAGATGTACGTATTAACGGGGTGTTCTTTAATATCGTTGGTATTTATAAACCAAATCAGAATATCAATATTGACGGCGAGAATTCAGTTTATATTCCGTTCTCTACATTTCAAAAAGCTTTTGGTTCCGGTGACAGAATGGGGTGGATGGCAATTTCTGTTCAGGCGGACACTAAGGTGCCTGTAGTTGAAAGTCAGATAAAGAGATTGTTGAAGAACAAATATGATATCAATCCTACAGATGAACGTGCTATTGGCAGTTTTGACATGTCTGAAGTGTTTAACAATGTATCTGCCTTTACGGGTGTATTACAAGGGGTGTCATTTTTTGTAGGGATCTTGACATTGCTTGCCGGGGTTATTGCCATTAGTAATATTCTTTTGATTACGGTTAAGGAACGTACCAAGGAAATAGGAATTAGACGTGCATTAGGTGCAACACCAAGTGTGGTAAAGAGACAAATTGTTTTAGAGTCAATAGTAATTACGGTATTCGCAGGGTTTGTTGGTTTTGCCATTGCAATAGGCTTTTTAGCATTGGCAAATAATATGATAGGCGAGAATAGCGATATGCCATTTTATAACCTAATGATCAATATTCCCCAGTTTATAGGTTCTTTTATTTTAATGGTAGGGTTAAGTGTTTTAATAGGTTTAATACCTGCGAACAGAGCCATTAGAATTAAACCAATAGACGCACTAAGAGAAGAGTAACAGACCAAATAATAAAAGTAAATAACAATCAAATAGTTGAGCATGAACAAGTATGTAAAGTACGCATTAATAGGAATAGCAGTTATAGGTATACTGGCTGCGGTAGTCTATTTTCTAAAGAAGAATAGCACTCCTTTAAAAACATATGAAACGGAAACCGTTGAAAAAAGAGATATTACCAATAAGGTTGTTGTTACCGGTAAGGTAATTCCGCAAGATGAAATTGAGATCAAGCCTCAAATTTCTGGAATTATTCAAAAGGTGTACTTGGAAGAAGGTGTTCAAGTAAAAGCGGGAGATTTGATTGCGACTATTAAGGTTGTTCCAAATGAGCAATCTTTGAACCAGGCTCGCGGTAGGGTCAATAATGCAAAAATAGCGTTGAACAATACCAAGATAGAGTATGACCGTAACAAATCCTTATTTGATAAAGGTGTGATTTCCAGTCAGGATTTCAATGCATTGCAACTACAATACGATCAAGCTACGCAAGAGTTGCAAAATGCGCAGGCAGATTACCAAATTATTAGAGTTGGTTCAGCCGGTGGATCCTCTAGTGCCAATACGAATATTAGGGCAACTGTAACCGGTACATTATTGGAAATTCCTGTTGAAGAAGGCGATCAGGTTATTGAAAGTAACAATTTTAACGATGGTACTACCATTGCCTTTATTGCCGATATGTCTAAAATGATATTTGAAGGTGAGGTAGATGAGGCTGAAGTAGGTAAGCTTAAAGTTGGTATGCCTTTAGAGATTAGCATGGGAGCTTTACAAGATGAAAAATTCAATGCCAAATTAAAATTCATAGCTCCCAAGGGAGTTGAGGAAGAAGGTGCTGTTCAATTTAGGATAGAGGGAGATTTAGCTGTATCGGATAGTACAAATATTAGGGCTGGCTATAGTGCAAATGCTGCAATAGTTTTAGAAGAGAAAAAAGACGTGCTTTCTATTAAAGAAGCTTTGTTGCAATTTGATAAAGAAACCAACAAACCTTATGTAGAGATTGAAATAGGGGAGAATGAGTTTGAAAAAAGAGAACTTGAGCTTGGGGTTAGTGATGGTATTGACGTGGAAATAATCTCTGGCATAGATGAAAATTCTAAAATAAAAATTTGGAACAAGCTTGAAGCCAAGAGTAATGGCGATGCGCCAAATGAGGACTAAGAATAATCAATCAAATCAAAAGACGAATCGAACAACCTATTATTGGTTGGTTTAAAAAAGAAGAACATGAAAGTAAAAATCACGGGATTACTACTATTATTTTCTGTTGTAATAGGTACGGCACAACAAAAGAAATGGACATTGCAAGAATGTGTTGCCTATGCTATAGAAAATAACCTAACGGTAGAGCAATATCAATTAGATCTTGAGAATGCTAAAATTGATAAGTCTGATGCAATTGGAGCACTTCTGCCAAATTTAAATGGCTCTATAAGTGCTTCGGCAAATACAGGTCTTGCTTTAGATCCTACTACAAACAACTTAGTTTCGGCAACAATTTTTTCTGCTTCAGGTAATATGACCTCGTCCGTTACTTTGTTTGATGGACTTAGAAATTTTAATAGAATAGAAAGAGCAAAGCTGAACAGTATTGCCAATCAATATCGTTTAGACGATATAAAAGATGATATCAAACTTAATGTTGCCAACGCTTATTTACAGGTGCTATCCAATAAAGAATCCTTAAAGGTTTTTAAAGCACAGTTGGCGGTTACTGAGCAAGATTTAAAGCGTACCAAGGAATTGGTGGAATCCGGTGTAGTGGCTCGTGGCGATTTGTTGGAAATTGAAGCAACTGCTGCAGGTCAAGAACAACAGATAATCAATGCCCAGAATTTGATATTGATTTCCAAGTTAAATTTAGCACAGTTACTTAGTATAACCGACTATGAGAGTTTTGAAATTGCCGAAGAGGAGTTCGATATTCCGCCATCTGATATTTTAAATAATTCAGCGAAGGTTATTTTCAATACCGCATTGACTTTTAGAAATGATATAAAGTTGGCAATGTCCGGTGTAGAGCTGGCTCAAAAAGATTTAGAAATAGCAAAAGGAGAAAAATATCCTACGGTGGGTGCGTTCATTAACTATAACACTAGATATTCGGATCAAAACAATGATCCTTTTACAGGTGAGGCAATTCCATTTAAAGACCAGCTCTATATAAATGATGGTATTTCATATGGGGCGCAAATGAATATTCCTATTTTCAATGGATGGAGCGTTAGAAATAATATCAAGCGATCTCAAATAAGTGTTGACTTGGCGCAGATTGAGTATGAAAGAACCAAATTGCAATTAGAGACCGATGTAAATCAGGCATATGTAGATGTAACCAGTTTTTATAAAGCTTATGAAGCAGCCCAAAAAACCTTGGAGGCCAGAAGTCTTGCGTATCAGTATTCAAAAGAGCGATTTGATGTAGGTTTAATGAATTCCTTTGATTTTAGTCAAGCTCAGGCACGAGTAGATAATGCTGAAGCAGAGGTGATTAGAACAAAATATGATTATATTTTCAGATTAAAAATATTAGAATTCTATTTTGGTATTCCAATTTCTTTAGAATAGATAAAAGTAATTTATGATTATTAAGCCTGTAGCATTCTAGTGTTACGGGCTTTTTCATTTTATGTAATACCTTTGCATTATGGGAATACTATTAAACCTAGAGACATCATCTACAAATTGCTCTGTCTGTGTTGCTAAAAACGGAGAAATACTAGCAATAAAGGAATTGAATTCTGCAAACTATTCGCATGCAGAAAAGCTACATTTATTTATTGAAGAGGTATTGCAAAAGGCTTCTCTAAAAATGGAAGATTTAGAAGCAGTAGCTGTTAGTAAAGGTCCAGGGTCTTATACAGGACTGCGAATTGGGGTTTCTGCCGCAAAAGGCTTGTGCTACGCTTTAGGTGTACCCTTGATATCGGTTTCTACTTTAAAGAGTATGGCCACGCAAATTAAAATTAAAGAAGATGAGGTCTTGATACCTGTTTTAGATGCAAGGCGTATGGAAGTGTATTCTGCAGTGTTTGATTCAATTGGTAATGAAATTAGGGAAACGAAAGCGGAAATCGTTGATGAAAACTCATTTAACGAGTTCATAAAAACTAGTACGGTTCATTTCCTAGGAAGTGGAGCCGAGAAGATTAAAGAACTTTTTACCGACGAGAAGATAATTTATCATTGTGATGTTGTGCCATCCGCTAAAGAAATGGCTAGCCTATCTTCTGCTAAATTCAATGCGTCTAATTTTGAAGACGTAGCGTATTTTGAACCATATTATTTAAAAGATTTTGTGCTTCAGACCAAAAAGACAAAGGCATAAAAAAAGCCCTTGATGTTTCAAGGGCTTTTTTTATGGTATTCATTATGTTGTTAACCTTTCATTTGTGTAATAACACGTTGAGGGAACGGAATTTCAATTCCGGCAGCATCAAATCGATATTTTATTTCTTCCATAACGTAGAAATGTGCGGCCCAAAAATCTGCATTATTCGCCCAAAAACGTAAGGTAAGATTTACCGAACTATCACCTAACTCACCAACATATACTTCAGGGGCTGGGGTTTTGTGTATGGTATCGCGATCATTACAAATCGCTAAAAGAATTTCCTTTGCTTCTTTAATGTTGGAACTATAGCCAATACCTACATCAATTTTATCTCTTCTGGTATCCAGAGCATTATAATTGGTAATGGTGTTGTTAGATAGTTGTCCATTGGGTATAATGGCAATCTGATTTCCAAATGTACTTACTTTGGTGGTGAAGATTGATATCTCCTTTACTGTTCCGTCTACTCCTTGGGCAGAAATAAAGTCTCCTATCTTAAATGGTTTGAACAATAGTATGAGCACTCCGCCCGCAAAATTGGCTAAAGAACCTTGTAATGCTAAACCAATAGCTAAACCTGCCGATGCAAGTATTGCTACCAAAGATGTTGTCTGTACTCCCAACTGGGTAATGACCAATACGAACAGAATAATTTTTAAAGCAATACTGATAAAGCTTTGTAAAAATGATTCTAGGGCAAGATCATAATCTTTTCTGGCGAAGAATTTTCGGATCATTTTATTAATGAAACGTATAAGGTATGTGCCCGCAATTAAAAGGAAAATTGCCCAAAGTAAACTTGGTAAAGCGGCCCATATCCATTCTATGGCCTTATCTGCATGTTCTTGTAGGTTTGTGATTTTATCCATCTTTGAATTTTAAATTATTTGTAATGAACTTTCAGATATCGATGATTTTAGAAATAAGGTGTGGTCAATAAACTATGAGATGTTTGTAGTCAATAAATCTAAAGCCTTTTTTGGTTCTTCAACAGGCATTTGACAGCTTCCGTGATTACAAACATAAATAAGCGTTTTGTTCATTACATACCTATTCATCAATAAAGGTAAGTTGCTATTTTTTGCGTTTGAAGCCGCAAATATAACGTTTGGAAGATAGTTCTTCATGAGTGTTTTGCAAATGGGTTCAAAATTTTCACCGATAGCGACCATTTCAAAGAATTTCTGACCCATTAGTTGAGCCAAATGAAGCCAATTAGAATTATTTTGAGGGTTTTCTGTTATCGTAGACTTCATTGAAGTCATTATCTTGTTTAAGCGAATATCTAAATTATCCTCTGGAAAATACTTGGAGAGTTTATGTAGATTATGTGCCATAATAGAGTTGGAAGATGGTATTACGTTATCTGCAATTTCCAAAGTTCTTCTAATAAGCCCATCTTCTTTGGAAGATGTGAAGTAAAAGAGTCCGGTTTCACTGTCGGTAAAATGGTCTATTACGTATTTTGTAAGCCTTAAACTGTGGTTAAGCCATTTGTCATCATACGAAACTTCATAAAGACCAATAAAAGCTTCAATGACCGATGCATAATCTTCTAAAAATCCTTTAATGGTGCTTTCTCCGTTCTTAAAATTACGATACAGTCCACCGTCCTCAGCAGACATTTTTTCAATAATGAATTGTGCATTTCTTAATGCGAGATCTAAATAGTGAGGATTTTCCAAGTACCTGTAAGCATGGGTAAGACCTTTTAAGACAAGTCCGTTCCAAGCAGTTAAAATCTTATCGTCTAATCTGGGTTTGTTACGTTTTTTTCTTTCCTTTTTTAATAAAATAAGGCATTGGGTTATAATTTGCTTTAACTCCTTTTTGGTAATAGAGTGCTTCATTGCTATGTTCAAAGCTTTACCGTCTCTAATTAGCACATAGTTGTCTTCTTCCCAAAGGCCGTAGGAGTTTATATTGAAATACTCCTCGAAAATTTCAAAATCATCCTTTAGTATTCTTATTAATTCTTCTTTTTGCCAAACATAATAGGCTCCTTCTACCAACTTGCCATTTTTGGTTAAACTATCGGCATCTAAAGAAGAGTAAAATCCATTGCTTTTGTCTAGTAGCTCTTCTTCTAAAAATGAAATGGTTTTCTCAACGGTACTTTTATAAAGTTGCTTGTTGGTAGCGGCATATGCATTAGAATAAAGACTAATTAATAGACCATTGTCATATAGCATCTTTTCAAAATGTGGTACGTGCCACTTGGTGTCTACCGCGTATCTTGAAAAGCCACCGCCAACATGGTCAAATATGCCACCCCAAGCCATTCTGGTCAAGGTGGTGTTTACGTACTCATAAATAGTGTCATCATTATGGGAGTGTGCATAATGTAGTAAACAATTCATGTTTGTAGGCATCATAAACTTTGGGGCGCGTTTGTATCCGCCTAAAAACGTATCAAAATAGTTAGACCAGTCCTGTATTATTTTTTCAATTTCGTTTGATTTAATGAGTTCATCATTACTGGTCTTTGTAATTGAATTGATTTCTTTTAGACCTTGAGCCATATTTTCAGCATACCCTGTAATTTTATTAGGGTCTTCTATGTACAGTTTTTGAAGTTGGTTCAGTACTTGAATCCAATCGGTTTTTTTAACAAAAGTAGCTCCCCAAAAAGGCCTGCCATCTGGTAGGGCCAAAATATTTAAAGGCCAGCCGCCGCTACCGGTCATCATTTGAAGTGCATCCATGTAAATGTGGTCAATATCTGGTCTTTCTTCCCTGTCTACCTTGATATTGATAAAATGGGCATTCATGGTTTCGGCAACCTCTTCATCTTCAAAGCATTCATGCTCCATAACATGGCACCAATGACATGCTGCGTAACCAATACTTATCAATATTAATTTATTCTCGTCTTTTGCCTTTTGTAATGTGTCTTCGTTCCAGGCTTCCCAATGAACAGGATTGTGGGCGTGTTGAAGTAAATAAGGACTACTTTCTTTAATAAGGTTGTTAGTATGCTTTTGTGAATGGGGCATTGTGTAAATATTTGATTTAAGGCAAAAAAAAGCGCCAAAAGGCGCTTTTAATATTGTAGTAAAATGGTTACTTCACTTCAAAAGTGATTTTAACATTTACTCTGTAATTTTTGATTTTTCCATCTTCAACGGTAGCGCTTTGCTCATTGATATAAACCGATTTTATATTTTTTACTGATTTAGATGCTTCCGCAACTGCTTTTTTTGCTGCATCTTCCCATCCGTTGTCAGAATTTGCTAAAATTTCGATTACTTTTAAAACTGCCATAATTAATGATTTTTAGATTTCCTACAAGTTACAAAAATTGAAGGCACACTTTAATTCATTTAAATCGATAATTAGCCGTTTAGCGCAACTACCTCATTTACCTTGTCTCCCATCATATTTTTCAACATTGTTTCTATACCGTTTTTTAGGGTAAATGTAGAAGACGGGCAACCGCTACAGGCGCCTTGTAGAATTACGTTTACAGTTTTGCTGTCCGTGTCATAAGATTGAAACATAATATTTCCTCCATCACTAGCTACAGCCGGTTTTACATATTCTTCTAAAATATCAACAATCTCTTGTGAAGTTTCATCAAGCTCAACTGTACTTTCGGCAGTAATAGTTTCGGATACTTGGGCTTCAGCTCCTATAGCTTTGGCATTATCCGCTACAATTTGTTTTCCTTCGGTAATAAAATTTCTTATTACTTCTCGTAGTTCTACGGTTATATCATCCCATTCCGCAACTTCATATTTAGAAACAGAAACGTAATTTTCATCTATAAATACCTGTTTCACAAACGGAAATTGAAATAGTTCGGTAGCTAGTTTAGAATCTCTTGCTTCGTCTATATTCTTAAATTCGAATGCTGACCCTACTATTTTTTTACTTGCTACAAATTTCATTGTAGATGGGTTGGGCGTTACTTCCGCATATACGGTAACCGGTATGGGTTTGTCCATATCTTCCTCTATGACTATTGGCTCGCCAGCATTTAAGTACTCAACTAGTTGTTGTGCTACTTCATCTTTTACATCTTCCCATTGAACAATATCGTAACGTTCCAATCCAATAAAATCTCCAGAAATATAAACTGTTTTAATAAACGGAAGATAGAATAGTTGTTGGGCCAACGGGCTATTCTTGGCTTCGTCAATATTTTTAAATTCGTAATTTTTTCGCTGTACTAACAAGTGGTTAGTTTCGAATTTTAATATATGTGGGTTGTTGGTCTTAACAACGGTTATCGAATACTCTTTCATTTTATCAAAGATTTTATGCAAAAATACAAAGGAAATCTTAGTTTAGCGGCACATAATAATGTTCAGGTTAACCCGTTATACACTTTATAATGTCATAACGATTCTTGGCTTTAATTTCTTAAAATGAAATACCACATTTTCTTATTGTTTACCGTATTTATGATTGGTCTCAAATCTAATGCACAAGAAGGTATTCCTGTATATTTCGATTATTTGTCAGATAACTATTATTTGGTTTTTCCTTCTATGGCCGGTATTGGTGAAGGTGGAAAGATTAGGGCTACTGCAAGGAAGCAATGGTTTGATGTCGATGATGCACCTAGTTTGCAAACCATTAATGCCCACTTTAGGTTAGGTGATTCTCCAAGTGGTATAGGTGCAATAGTTTTTAACGATGCTAATGGATATCATTCTCAAACCGGACTTAAAATTACATACGCTCATCATTTAAGAATGGGTGGTAATGATGTAAGACAGTTAAATCAACTATCTTTTGGTATTAGCGGTACTATATTACAGAGTAGCTTGGATGAAACCGAATTTAGATCGGTAATTCCCGATCCTGCCGTTTCAGGAATCAAATTAAGTTCTTCTTATTCAAATGTTGATATTGGTATATCTTATAATTTTCAAGAATTTTATACTCATTTTGCAGTGTTGAATGCTTTGACGGGTAGTAAAAGAAATTTGTATTATAGAGATAGACAGGATAATCCAGATGAATTGGTAATCGATAATATTAGAAGATTTTTGTTATCTGCGGGATATGTTTTTGGCAGAAGTGAGTGGCAATTTGAGCCTTCCGTACTTTTTCAACTAACAGAATTTACGGAAGAGAAAAGTATAGACTTTAATGCTAAAGTTTATAAAGATGTTGATTTTGGACGTATTTGGGGAGGACTATCTTATAGAAGAAGCTTCGATGGTGCTCAATTCCAAGATAACGGCACATTTGGAGAGCAAAGGTTACAATTGATTACACCAATTGTTGGGGCTAATATTAATAATTTTATGGTATCTTATAATTATTCGTATCAAATGGGGGATATTCGTTTTGATAATGGAGGTTTTCATCAGATAACAATTGGGTATGATTTTGGACAAACAGAACGTAAGTATGATTGCTACTGTCCCGCCGCTAATTAAAATAAAAAGGTCAGCTAGTTTGTAACGGACCTTTTTATTAAAATTGATTTACTCCCAGCTATAATTTTTTGATTCGGCTTGCTTTTTGATCGCCTTGATCATGGCATTTTCTAATTCACCTGATTTATCAGCGTTTTGATGTTCGGCTATATATGCTAAACGTTTAGAGTTATATTCTTGAATCTCTTTTTGTATCTGTATTCTTTCTGCTTTTTTAGATTCAATATAATCTTTGATTTCTTTTTCATTCTTGTTCTTCAACTCATTGGGTAATTGATCTTTTTCAACAGTACTAATTTCAAATTCCTCATCGGCATAAGCATCAACTAAGTCCCATTTTTTATTATTGTAAAGTCTTGAACTTTTGCTAACAGCTCTTTTAACGGCAATGGCTTCTTCCATCTCTAAAGCATTTCCATCTTGAACTTTCTGTGCCTGGTACTTTTCTCTTCCTAAAGTACCGTACGAAATATATGTGGTGTTTAATTTTGAATTGAGCTTGATTATGATGTCATCATAAGGAGTATTTATTTGAACCACTTTTTTATTGTGATCAATAGCCATATACTCTCCGCCTGTTAATGATGCCCCTTTTTTCCAATCTGTGTTTATGCCCAATTCGTAATTTCCACAAAAAATAGTGTTGACCGTAACCCCTTTTTCATTAGCATTGGTGGTCGCATTTCTATAATTATACTTTCCTTGGTCAAAAGGCTCGTTACCGGCAATGAAAATCATTCGTAGTAAATCTGGATTTTGGTTCCATGGTAATTGTTGTAGCGATGTTTGTAAAACTTTACCGCAATATTCTTCACCACCGTTGGTGGTTAATGAGAAGAGTTTTTCAGAAATTTCATCAAGATCACTACTAAATCCAAGAACTTGTTGAATGTATCCTTCACTTGCTGAAAGATTGTCATTCCCATATTGATATATTGCAATTTGTAGGTTGGGTCTAGTGTCATTTCCGCATTTAGCCAAACTGAACTCGTTTACAATATCCCAAAGTTGAGACTTGGCTTGGTTAATTAAACCGTCCATGCTGTTACTTGTATCCAATAACAACGCTATTTGAACAGTATTGTCTTTTTTTGGTTCTACTGGGTTAGTAGCATGTGCAATTAGTTCAATTGGTTTTCTTCTTTCGTTAGTATTACAAGCATATACGCTAGATATGGTCAATAGTCCAATACCTATAGATCCAAGTTGTTTTAAGATTTTCATAGTTTTCATTTTTAATTCAAGACGAAACTAACCGCTAAGTTTTTCTTAGAATAATTGAAATGAGCGAAGGTGCCTTATGGCTTAGTAAAGTGGTTTAATGGGTTTGTTAACTTATGAATAATGCTAGATTAAGTGTATGTTTTGCAATTACTTCATTTTTTAGTACCATAATTATCAGCTAAGTTTACCATAGTAATTGAGTATGAAAGATTATTGTATTTACATAATGGTTTGTTTGTTTTTGGGGTGGAACGTTATCTATTCACAATCTCAAAACAATGCACTAAAATTCAATTTAAAAGGTAGGGTTGAGGTTAGGAGCACAGGACAACCAATTTCCGGTGTTTCTATTTCAAATGATATGGGGGTGTTCGTGGTTACTAATGCCTTGGGAGAATTTGAAATTAAAACAAGAATTGGTGATCAACTCATAATTGAGCATCAGGATATTGAGACATTATGGTATAATGTAGAAAAAAATGATGATGTACTGATCTTGGTAGAAGGCTTTGAGTCTTCGGTTAGTGACAGGTCAAATTCACCGCCTGATATTTCTATAAGACATCAACAACTGTTAGATTCTGCAGAACACTACAAAGCCAAGGATATTGAAAAGAGTATTGACTTTGTGGCCCAATCTATAGCTTTATTGGGTAAAAGAGGGAGAAGGAAAGAATTGGCACGATCGCTTTCCAAGCTTGGGGAGGTCTATCAATATCACAAGCAATTGGATTTAGCTATTGATAACTATGAAGATGCGTTAGAGAACAATAAGACCATTGCCACATCTTTATTGTTGGGTAGGGCGTACAATTTAATGTCAAGATTTAATGAGACTATAGGTTTATTGGATCCGTTGTCGAAGGTAAAAACAATGCCGCCTTATCAAAGTGCAGTACTTTATGAACTATTAGGTGATGCTAAAAAGGGTGAGGGCAAAACCAAAGAAGCAATAGAGTTGTATAACAGAGGTCTGTTGATTGCCGAAAAAAATCAGAATACCTCAAAAATGATCGACTTGAATTCCAAATTAGCCGATTCATATTCTATGGATAACCAAGCTATGGAGGCAGAGGCTTATTATGGAAATTCATTGGAACTTGCGGTACAATCAGCACCAAAAAGGGCACTGCAAGAAAAAGAAAAGGTAGCGGATTTTTACAATACTAAAAGTAGGTTCAATGAAGAAATCAATATGCGTAAAAGCAGTTTACAGGAATTAAAAAGATTGAACGCGCCTAATGTTGGACTTAAAAAGCTTGAACTTGGAGATACGATAACATCACAACGAATAAATTATAAGATTGCAAATGCCTACATCTCTCAAGATAAGTACAATGAGGCTATTCCCTTTTTAGAAAAGAGTATTGTTGAGGCTGACTCAGACGATGATTTGGTGGTGCAAAAAGATGCTACAAGAAAACTGTCTGAAGTGTATAAAGTGAAAGGGGATTTTACAAAGGCCTTGGAAACTTACCAGACCTACGTGGCATTGGTAGATTCATTATATGTACGAAAAGAACAAGAAATCTCTAGGGCTAGTCGCTTTAATAGAGAGATAGCAAATGCTCAAAACCGACTTACGGGCTTGGAACAGGAGCGAGAACTTTCTCAAAGTAAATATGATTTAGCTTTAACGGAGCAAGAGCTGGTAAAGGAAAGTAATAAGAGACAACAGCTGGTTATCTACTCTTTAATATTTGGGTTATTATTGACCCTTTTGGCAGCCTTCTTCTTTTATCGAAGTAATCAACAACAGAAATTGGCAAATAACTTATTAGCCTTGAAATCATTGCGATCTCAAATGAATCCGCATTTTATTTTCAACGCATTAAATTCCGTTAATAATTTTATTTCTAAAAGCGATGAGCGCAGTGCTAATAGATATCTTAGTGACTTTTCCAAATTAATGCGCTCTGTACTAGAAAACTCTGAAGAAGATTTTATTCCCTTAGAAAAAGAATTGCAGCAATTGGAATTATATATAAAGCTAGAGCATTCTAGATTTGAAGACAAATTTGACTATCAAATTACCGTAGATGAGACTGTACAGGTATCCAAGTTTCAAATACCTCCAATGTTATTGCAACCCTACATTGAAAATGCCATTTGGCACGGATTAAGATATAGGGAAGAAAAAGGAGTACTTTTAGTTACCGTTAAGGAGAATAGTGAAGACTCTATAATTATTTCAATCACAGATAATGGTATTGGAAGAAAGAAATCTGCAGAAATAAAAACCCAAAATCAAAAGAAACAAAAATCTAAAGGAATGGGTATTATTCAAAAACGCGTGGCAATATTGAATGATATGTATACCGATAAGGTGGATATTAAAATTTCAGATTTACAGGAGAACGGAACCGGAACTAAAGTTTTATTTATTTTAAAAAGGGAGAAATGAGCTTAAATGCAATTATAGTGGAAGATGAGGCCAGTAGTAGGGAGATATTACGTAATTATATCTCTAAATATTGTCCTAGTGTTCAATTGTTGGGAGAGGCTTCATCAATTAAGGATGCTTTGACTCTAATTGGGAGCAATAGTTTGGATCTCGTTTTTTTAGATGTGGAAATGCCGTTCGGTAATGCTTTTGACTTACTGGATCAACTGCCCGATAGAACTTTTGAAACCGTTTTTGTTACCGCGTATGACCATTATGCAAAAGATGCTTTAAACAATCATGCTGCATACTACCTAACCAAGCCAATTAATATAGATGAACTGGTAAATGCAGTAGCTTATGTAGAAACTGTTCGTGAAAAAGAGGCAAGTTTGGAAGGAGAAGTGCTAAGTACAAAATCTAATGGGGTAGAGGGGAAATTGACTTTGCCTCAACAAGATGGTTTTCAAGTCCTGAATATTGCCGATATTTTGTATTGTAAGGCAGATGATAATTATACTGAAATTTACCTGTTGAACAAGAAAATATTAGTGAGTAAAACCTTAAAGTATTTTGAGGATGCATTAAAAAATTATCCTTTTGCGCGTATTCATAAATCTTTTTTGGTGAATGTGAACGAGGTGGTGAAGTATAAAAAAGGTAAAGGGGGCAGCGTGGTGATGTCTAACGGAAAAGAAGTTATGGTGTCCGCTTCAAAAAAGAAAGATTTTCTATCATATTTTAATTAATGTACAAATGATAAAAGCGGTTAGGGGTAAAGAACCAATTATAGGGGAAGATTGTTTTATAGCTGAAAATGCAACAATAGTTGGTGAGGTAAGTATGGGCAAGCAATGTAGTGTTTGGTTCAATGCAGTTTTAAGGGGAGATGTTCATTTTATAAAAATGGGCAATAAAGTAAATGTTCAAGATGGTGCTGTGGTTCATTGTACTTATTTGAAGTCTCCAACAACTATTGGTAATAATGTTTCTATTGGGCATAATGCAATTGTTCATGGTTGTACCATTCATGATAACGTATTGGTGGGTATGGGAAGTATAATTATGGATGATTGCATTGTAGAAAGTAATAGTATAATTGCAGCAGGAGCAGTTCTTACAAAAGGAACCCATGTGCCGTCTGGAAGTATTTTTGCCGGCATGCCCGCAAAGAAGATAAAGGACATTAGCCCTGAGCTCAGTTCAGGTGAAATTAATAGAATTGCAGAGGCATATACAATGTATTCAGGCTGGTTTAAAGAATAATCGTTGACTCAAAAAGAATTGAGGGTATGGCAATCTAGCTAAAATACGTACTTTTGATCCACCAAAACTAAAAGTTATGAACGCATATGTTTTTCCTGGGCAAGGTGCTCAATTTGTTGGAATGGGGTTAGATTTATACGAGAAATACCCTATTGCAAAAGAATTGTTTCTTAAAGCCAATGATATTTTAGGCTTTGAAATTACTGAGGTTATGTTCAATGGTACTGCTGAAGGTTTAAAAGAGACCAAAGTAACCCAGCCTGCTATTTTTTTGCACTCCGTGATTTTAAGTAAGGTAATGGGAGATGCGTTTAAGCCAGATATGGTTGCAGGTCATTCTTTAGGGGAATTTTCTGCACTTGTGGCAAACAATACCCTTAGTTTTGAAGACGGACTTAAATTGGTATCGCAACGTGCTTTGGCAATGCAAAAGGCATGTGAACTTAAGCCATCGACTATGGCTGCGGTATTAGGGTTAGAAGATGCTGTTGTAGAAAAAGTTTGTGCAGAAATAGACGGAATTGTTGTGGCTGCAAATTACAATTGCCCTGGTCAATTGGTTATTTCAGGTGAGGTGCTTGCTGTAGAACAAGCTTGTGAAAAGTTAAAAGAAGCTGGAGCAAGACGTGCATTAATGTTACCCGTAGGTGGTGCTTTTCACTCTCCATTAATGGAACCTGCTAGAGAAGAATTGGCTGCGGCCATAAATGATACAACTTTTTCAATGCCAAGTTGTCCTATCTATCAAAATGTTCCTACAACTGCGGTGAACAGTGCAGATGAAATTAAAAAGAATTTAATGTTGCAATTGACGGCCCCGGTAAAATGGACACAAAGTGTGCAGCACATGGTGAATGATGGTGCTACTATTTTTACTGAAATAGGTCCTGGTAAAGTATTACAAGGGTTGGTAAGAAAAATTGAGCCATCGGTTACAACGCAATCACCGCAACTAACAGACTAGCCTTTGTTTCCTTATTATTACCATTTAACCCATAAATCTTTTTTTCAACTGTTTCTGAGAGGTTTACCTTGATTTTTTTGTAATATTGAGACCCTAATTTTTGGTTGTGAATGTAGAACTTTCCCAATCATAGATTTAGGGTTTGATAAAGAATGCTATGAAAATAAGTATATACTATAGTCTTTTGAATTTTCAGAATACTAAACGATTTAAGCAATTTTTCTTTGTTTTTACAATGTTGGTTTTTGGGGTTTTCTCCCAAAGTGTTTCTGCGCAATTCGTAAGTTTAAATGTTTTAGATTCTGATGCTGGTGAGTTGGGAGGGAATCCAGGTTCTTTTAGAGTTAGTCTTTCATCTTCGCGAAATGTTGATACTGAAATTGAAGTTTTGGTAGATCAGTCAGTGTCTACTGCCACTGCGGGCACTTCCGCTGCAAATGGGGACAGGTCTTCAATAAATGGGTCTATTGTGATTCCTGCCAATGAGTTAAGCTTTATTATTAATGTTACCGTTTTTGATGATAATTTGGTAGAAGGTGATGAAATTATAAAACTTGATTTGATTTCATCTTCTGGAACTACAACAATCAATCCATTTGCAAATACTGCAACTTTGGAAATTGTAGATAATGATTTTGCAACCTTAAGTTTAAGTGATGCTATTGACGATGAAGGCAATGGTTTAGTCTTTACGATTACTTCAGATGAGCCCGTGCAGTATGACTATGAAGTAGAAGTCGAGTTTTCTGGAGGAGATGCAATAGGAGGGGGGGCAGGTATAGATCATCCACAAGATTATAATAGTAACGCTCAGGTAATTACTTTTCCGGCACGTTCTACATTGCAAACTTTTTCAGTACCAACCGGAAATGATAATGTTGTGGAAGATGATGAGACATTCGAGGCAGAAATAACAGGTGTTAATAATGAGAATGTTAATTTGGGGGGGGCGTCAAAAGGTACAATTGTCAATGATGATTTTCCAGGTGTAAGTGTAAGTGCAATTAGTGGTGATACGGGAGAAGATGGTTCAACGGCAACTTTTAATATTACTTTAGATTCTCAACCTACCGCAGATGTGTCAATTGTATTGTCAAGTAATAATGAAGATGAGGGAACTGTACCTGGTTCGGTGACTATTCCTGCTGCAGATTGGGATACTGGTACCCTTGTTACCGTAACTGGTGTAGATGATGCTATTGTTGATGGTGATATTTCGTATACAATTATTACGGGTAATGTTACGTCTGCCGATGCTAATTATAATGTATTGTCCGGGGGTGATGTTGCTAATGTTGCTGTAATAAATATTGATGATGACGCGTATATTGCGTCCGTCGCTTCTACTGACGCTACAGCAAGAGAAAATCCATTGGTTAATGGAAAATTTACGATAAGTCTTAATAGTGTAAATAATTCTGGTTCAAATATTGAAATAGATTATACTCTAAGTGGTTCTGCAACTTCGGGGGTTGATTTTGAAACATTGAGTGGTTCGGCAATAATTGAGGATGGGGAAAATGAAGTTGAAATCTTAATTGTTCCAATTAATGACACTGATGTTGAAAGCAATGAAACGGTTATTTTGAATCTTGTTGCAGGCACTGGTTATGAGGTTGGTTCTCCAAATAGTGATACTGTTACAATAGTTAGTGATGATATTGAGTATTTCGCTCAAATTACAGCTTCAGACGGAACTGCTGCGGAAAATGCTAGTTCTGTTTCTACAGGTGAATTTAACATAAGATTAAATGAGGAGAATAATACTGGTAGTCCTATTATAGTTGAATTCTTAATTGACGGAACATCAGATGTCGGAACTGATTTCTCTGCAAGTAGTACAAACGCTGTAAGTATTCCAAATGGGGAGCAAGAAGCCGAAGTGTTAATTACGCCTATTGATGATCAAATTCAAGAAGGTACGGAAACAGTTATAATTACATTACAAAATGGTACTGGTTATTCTTTAGGTTCGGTTGCTACGCAATCGGCTACAGTTGAAATTGAGGATAATGACCAAGCGACATTAACAATTTCTAACGAATCATTAAATGAAGACGATGCTGCCGGTGAAATGGTTTTTGAAGTGGAATTGGATTTAGAGGTTATTGGTGGTACAACGGTTTCATATTCCTTTTTTGACGAAACAGCAGAAGGCGGAGGTGTAGATTATATTGGTAACAATGGGTCACTTACTTTTGATGGTGATGCTGGTGAAATACAGATAATTACGGTTCCCATAATTAACGATGCAGTTTTAGAAAATACAGAGACATTTACGGTTCAATTAGGTATACCTACCAATAATGTTCAGCGTGCTAATGGCGGTACGGCTACTGGTACTATACAGGATGATGATAATTGTGTGGCAGCGCCAATTTTAGACGAGTCTGTTTCAAATATTTATTGCGTTGAAAATGCTGATGATCCCTTTTCGGCTAATCTATTTGATTATACTTCTAGTACTGCACCTGCGGGAACGGTTTTAACCTGGAGTAGGGTTTCCAATCCGTTAAATACGAATTCGCATCTAACCGTTGCAGAGGCTCAAGATGTTGATTTGCCAGCGTCTTATTATGGTTTTTTCTATGATGAAGATAATAATTGTGCAAGTGGTACTATAGAAGTACAAATTGTTCGTAATGTATTGCCACAATTGACGGTTATTAACGATAATGAACGTTGTGGTCCGGGCACATTATTATTGAGTGTAGAACCTAGTGATGGCGCCTCTGTAAATTGGTATGATTCTTTAGATGCTGTTACTCCGATCGCCACCGGTGAAACGTTTACGACACCTTCATTGAATGCTACTGCTACGTATTATGTTGAGGCTACCGAGAATGAATGTACTACTGAAAGACAACCTGTAGTAGCAAGAATCGGGTCTCAGGCTTCAGTCGGGACAGCAACAAATGGTTCTATATGTAATGTGGTAGCAAACGGACTTACGGCAATAGATCTAGATTCTAGGTTAAATGGTGCGGATCCTGGTGTGTGGATTTTTGTATCGGGTCCTGATAATATGACTATTAGCTCTACTAATGTTGTTGAGTTTGAAGGGGCTACTTCTGGTGCTTATGTGTTTAGTTATACTACAACAGATTCTACGGCTCCTTGTGAAAACCCTACCGTAGAAGTTACGATCAATGTAAGCGATTGTGAAACTGATGACGATAATGATGGTTTATTAGGTGGTCAGGAAGTGGTTTTAGGGACTGACTCCAATGATCCTGATACTGACGGCGATGGTCTTGAAGATGGTGAGGAAGTAGGTGATGATATCAATAACCCTTTAGATGAGGATGGCGATGGTATTATTGATGCATTGGATTCCAATACGGAAGATGCCGATAATGACGGGGTTAATGATCAACAAGATCCTGCAAATAATAATCCATGTATACCTAATAGATTTAATGGTAGTTGTGATAGCGATGGTGATGGTATTTCAGATTTAGATGAACAAACAAATGGTTCTGATCCAGATGATCCTTGTGATCCGGTAGCTACACCAAATTGCGATGCGCCTATAGATTTAGAAGTGTTAAAATCAGTGGATAATATTGATGCATTGGTCGGCGATACTATCGTATTTACCATTTTGGTCACTAACTTATCAGATAGAACGGCGAGGTCAATAGTAATTGGTGATTTATTGGAGCTTGGGTTCGAATTTGTGTCCGCTGATTCTGCCGATTATGATGAAATATCGGGTAATTGGAACATTCCAGAACTTGAAGCAGGTATTTCTGTTGAATTGAATATTACGGTTCTTGTGGCAGAACAAGGTCCGTACACAAATACCGCTGTATTATTAGAATCTATACCAACGGATAATAATCCTGATAATGATGAAGCTACGGTAGATTTAAGTACTGAGGCTCCAGAAGGTGTAGACCTAAGAATTTCAAAAGAGGCTAGACCGGATAAGGTATTAGTGGGAGATGAAGTTGAATTTGTAATCAGGGTAATCAATATTTCTGTATCTGATGTAGTTACAGATATTATTGTGAATGATCAAATATTAATTGAAAACGGGTTTATGTTTGTTTCGGCAGAATCTGATTTCAATGGTGTTTATGATGAGAATACCGGTAATTGGAATATTCCGGCTTTGGAAAGAGAAGAAACAGCAACTTTAAGGATCAGGGCTGTGGTTCCGGCTAAAGGTACGTATACAAATACGGCAAATATCGTAAGGTCTACCCCAAGAGATAGTAATACGTTAAACAATGAGGCTACCGTTGAGGTTGAAGTGATTGAAAAAAGTCCGGCAGACCCAGGCTTCTTGTTCAACCAATTTTCTCCCAATGGAAATAATCAGAATGAGGTACTGCGTATAAACCGTACAGATCCTGAAACCGGTGTTGATGTTGCCTTACATTATAAGATCAAGATTTATGATCGATACGGGAACTTGGTATTTGAAACGGAAAAAGTAAATGACGGTGATGTATGGGACGGTACCTATAAAGGAAAAGAAGTGCCAAAAGGAACTTATTTTTATATTATGAATTATAGTATCAATAACGGACCCGAAACATTGGATAAGGGTTGGATACAGCTTATTAGATAAAATAAATTATGGATTATAACTTTAATAAAACTAGTTATACTATTGCCTTAGTGCTATTTTCTCTGATAGGCTTTAATGTATTTTCACAGAAAGAACCGCAGTATACCCAATACATGTACAATATTGGTAGCTTTAACCCTGCTTATGTGGGTACGGTAGAAAACCCTGAGTTTTCTGGTTTGTATAGAGCTCAATGGATAGATATTCCCGGGGCACCCCGTACATTTCGTTTTGGAGCTAACCTTCCTTTTCAAAATGAAAAAGTTGGATTGGGTTTAAACATTGTTAGTGATCAATTAGGACCAACTACGCAAACCTATGCAGATGTTTCTTATTCATATCAAATTATGGTTACAGATGAGACTAAACTTTCTTTTGGTATAGATGCAGGAGGTTCCTTTTTAAATGTTGATTTTTCTAAAGGAACTTTTGAAAATCCGGGTGAGAACCTTAATGATGAAATGTTAAGCAAATTTTATCCAACCGTTGGTGCAGGTGCTTTCTTGTATGCTGAAGATTGGTACTTAGGTGCCTCTGTTCCTAATTTTTTGACCGAAGGTGTGTATAATGATGAAGTATCATCTATAGTTGAAGACAAACTTCAATTTAATTTTATTGGTGGTTATGTATTTGAACTTTCGGATAATTTAAAGTTTAAACCGGCATTTTTGGTCAATACTATTGCAGGTTCACCCGTGAATGTAAACTTATCGGGTAATTTTTTAATTTCAGATGTATTTACAGCTGGTGCATCCTATCGTCTAGACAATGCATTCAGTGGTTTAGCAGGCTTTCAAATATCAAACCAATTGTTTGCAGGGTATTCTTATGATTACAATACAAACTTGTTAGGTGAGTTCAATAATGGTTCTCATGAAATAATACTAAAATTCTATTTAGGTAGACAAGGAGCAGCGAAATCAAAGGGAAGTGGTGACAAGAATGCGAAAGGAAAACCTAAACAAGTAGATTCACCACGTTTCTTTTAAATAGAACTATAATGAAATTTAAATTTCTCATAACAATTCTGATTATTATACCGCTTTTGGGTTTTGCCCAAGACAAGAAGTCCAAGGCAGATAATCTTTTTTATGGATATCGCTACCAACAGGCAATTGCAGAGTATAAGAAGGAAATGGAAAAGAAACCATTGACTAACCATCAATTACTGAATTTAGCGGACTCATACTTTAGCACGGGTAATTATGATAATGCTTCAGAGCTATATTTAGAGGTCAATAAGAATGACACTATTATGTCTGTGAACAGGTTCAATAAAATGTTGCAAAGCCTTTCTAAAAATTCAGAACGAGATAGAGTGAAAACTTTTCTTAGGTCAAAAGCGGATAAATTATCTCCAGAACTTTTAGAAAACGCAGAGTTCAATTATAGCTTATTGGAAATTCCGGCAGGCAATGAAGATAAAACAATTCGCGATTTAGGGGTTAATAGTCCTCAGGGAGATTTCTCCCCAGCGTTTTATAAAAATGGAATATTATTCAGTAGTAGTAGATCTAGAAATTCAAAAAATGTATATGGGCCTACGGGTGAATCGTATTTGGATATTTATTTTGCTAGAATAAGTTCAACAAATACGCTTGTAGATGTAGAAACTTTTAAAGAAATACCGGCTACCGAGTTTCATAAATCAACACCTTATTACTCAACAAAATTGTCCACGTTCTTTTACATTCTTTCCAACACCGAAGATGGTGAATTAAGATATGATGAAAATGGGAAGAATGCTTTGGCCATTGGTACACTTTCAGAAAATGGTAGATTTAGATTTATCTTAAAGGATTTAAGTACTTCTTTTTATTATCCATTTTTTGATGATACTACTGAACGATTATATTTTGCGGCAAATTTTGATGATAGTTATGGTGGTACAGACCTATATTATGTGTACACCAATAATGGTCAAATAATGTCTGCTCCAATTAATTTGGGACCTAGAATAAATTCGCCCGGAAATGAAATAGCTCCATATATCTATGAAGGAAGCTTATATTTTTCTTCCGACGTTTTTTATGGTCTAGGTGGTATGGATGTTTATAAATCTAATATCCTAGCTAATGAAACATATACCATTCCTGTAAATTTAGGTGAAGGTATCAATTCGGTATCCGATGATTTCGGCTTTATAATCCAGAAGGCTAAGGAGGGTAATGGATTGTCCGGTTTTTTCGCTTCAAATAGAAAAGGAGGAAAAGGTGGTGATGATCTTTATGGCTTTATGCTCGATAAATCACCAGGATTAAAAACATTTGCACTTGGTGGCAAGGTGGTTAATCTAAGAAATAAAGCAGGTTTAGAAGGAGCACAGGTAAGACTGTTGAATCAAAATGGAGATATTTTAAAGGAAGTTGTGTCTAATTCGGACGGAAGTTTTAGGATTGAAGTGCCATGGATGTCTCAGGTCACCATACAGGCAATGAGTGACGGTTATTCTATTTTCTCCACTACCTACTCTGAAGAAGGGATGGAGGAAATTCAAAATTCCTCTTACAATATGGGTCTTGCCAAAATGGAAGATTTGGTAACTGAACGGGAAGAGAAAACAGTTATTAAATTGGATAAGTTTTATTTTGATAAAGGAAAGTCAACTTTGAATGCTCAAGTAGAAGGGCAATTGAAAAAAGTTATAGACGCGGTAGATCGCTTTCCGCAAATAAGATTAAGAATTCTTTCGTACACGGACAGTAGGGGTAGTAGTTCGTATAATAAAAGATTGTCACAAGACAGGGCCAATACCATTAAGCAGTATTTGTTGAACAATGGTTTGGGTTCACATAATATACTTGAGGCTACTGGGTATGGAGAAGGGAATATTGTAAACAATTGTACCAATGGCGCTTATTGTTTAGATTTTCTTCATAAACAAAATGAACGAACACTTTTTGTAGTAGAATAGGGAAAACAACCTTGCCTACTATAAAATGATAATATAGAAATAGTAAAGCGCAAAGAGGGAGAGAAACAAGATTCCTACATAGGTTAAAAATTTTAGCTGCTTATTGGGCCAAAATTTTGGGTCAAGATCACAACTGGTAACATTTTTTAAATTCATGTAACCTACTAATGGCGCTACAACGAAAGATACAAAAGTGGCCAAAGCAACTAAATTTCCCATGTTTGCGCTAAACGCGGCAATGACAACAAAGTTGATGAAGGTCAAGATGAGTATTCCTGTGGTGTAAGCGTTTTTTGTACTATACCATTTCTCTTTTGGTTTTAATAAGGAAATTATATCCAAACTTACCCTTGCCAACGCATCATGTGCCGTCATGCATGTGCTAAACATAGTGGCAAATGCTGAAATTGCTATAAATAGATAGGCCCAGGTGCCAATATGCTCAGTAAACAGGCGAACAACTTGATCCGCAAAGCTTATGGCATTATTACTGAGCTGGGTGTTGGTTCCATATAATGTATACCATCCTATGACCATAAAAAATACCGCAAGAATTGCCGTTATTATATAGCCTATATTAAATTCTTGTAAAGATTCTTTTAAACTTGGCTTTTCTTGATTTTTCCATTTCTCTATGCTCCACAAGCTAATCCAGCTAGAAGCTTCAACGGTCGTGGGCATCCACCCAATTAACCCTATTAAAAAAAGTATTCCTACTTCATTGAAAATAGGTAGTGGTTCAAAGTCCAATGCATGGTCAACCGGTCCTTTGACAATCACTAGTACGGTTGTAACCAATAGCGCAATGAACAATATGCTTATTACAAACTTTAAACTAATCTCCAAGAATTTATATTTTCCAAAAATCAAAAGGGCACTAATGATCAAGAAAAGCGATAAAGCTACAATAGTAATAGCACTATGTCCAATATTAAACAAGTTTATGAATAGCCCTGCAGTAACGGTGTACAATGCCGCTAAGATGGTAAAAGTGGTAACAAATGTTATGATGGCATAGAACCATAAATAACCTTTACCACGGTTTAGGTATCCTTCTATCAATGTTTTATTGGTGACGTTAGTGTACCTTACTCCAAATTCAAAAAATGGATACTTTAATACGTTGGCCAGTATAATAGGTATTATCATAAGCCAACCATATTGGGCACCGGCTTTAGTAGATAGTACCAAATGAGAGGTGCCAATGGCCATACTGGCAAATAAGATTCCTGGACCTAAATTTTTCAGTACTGTTTTAAAACTTGGCATTACTTATAAGATTGGTTGGTAAGATTAAAAGTAAGCTATTTTATTTCTATAGTGGTGCCATAGAATTTTGGTTGGGTATTTAAAAGCATATCGATAAATACCTTTACCCGTGCCAAATATTCCCTTAGCTGCACTTTTATGCCTTGACTGGTAGAAACGTCTTGAGCGTTAAATCCAATAGCGTTGAGCCCTTTTTGTTTGGCTATATAAATAGCTCTCTCGTTATGGAATTTTTGCGAGATTACGGTAACATTGTTCAACCCAAAAATAAACTTTGCTCTAAACATAGAGTCTAAAGTCCTAAAACCTGCATAGTCCAAGAAAATTGCCCGCTCAGGAATACCAGCCTTTATTAAATCTTTTTTAAAGGTATCTGGCTCATTATAGTAAATACTGCCATTATCACCACTAACAAGTATAAATTCTATTTTACCGGCATTGTACAATGCTTTGGTGGCATTTATACGATAAGTGTAATACGGATTGGGAGAGCCATTGGTTAGTTTGTTTGAGGTTCCTAAAACTAAACCTACTCTGTTCTTGGGTGTTGATGAGATGTCGGTAAAGGTTTTTCCGTCAGCGGTGTTTGAAATTATGATATTACATGTAAAAATGACGAATACAAACAGTATGAAAAGTAATCCGAGTATTTTGAGAATTTTTTTTAGCATGTAAACTATTTCAATACTAAAGTTAGTAAATAACTTTTGACTTCAATCTGTTAAGTAGATTAAATAAAAAACCCCTGAAATCAATTGATTTCAGGGGTTTGTGGTACTCGAGGCGGGACTTGAACCCTTTAAATATATTGTAGTTTTATAATGCAGTAGATTAGGGGTGTATTTGATATATGTCCATATTTATAAGTGTTCATAAAGTTATTGAGGTATTTAATGTTATTTAATTTAATCTAATGATATTGTAATATTGTCGGGAAGGTGTCGGGATATTGATTATATTTGATTGTTCAAATGTTCAAATATTATGGCAACTATTAAATATCTTGTAAAGGGTAATGGCAATCCAGCATCTATTTATCTACGTTTTATACACGGCAGAAAGCATGACTACACAAAAGGCACCGGTTATTTAATCAATCCTAAAGACTGGAACTTAAAAAAGAAACTACCTTACCAAAGGGATGCAGAGTTAAAAAACTTGAATTCTGATTTATTAAATCTATCTCATCAGTTAATTCAAAATTTCAACAATACTCCAAAGGACGAGATAAATTCAAGTTGGTTGGAAAATCAAATTGGAATTATAAAGGGGGATATTAAACCGGAACAGACCAGGAGCGATATTTTAACAGAATGTGTACAGTACGTCATTGATACTGCCAATATTAGACTAAATAGCCGTAAGGATTTTGGACTTTCAAAAAGTAGAATTAACTCTTATGAAAATCTTCTCAAAATGATACGTTCCTACCAAGGGGCAAATATTCTTCGGGTTAAGGATGTTAATTACAAATTCAGTATATCTTTTTTAGATTGGATGATTAATAAAAAAGGATATGCCGAAAGTTATTCAAGAAAAAAAATTGATGATTTAAAAACAGTCTGCAAGGATGCTTCCTATGATGGTGTTGAAGTAAGTTTGCAACTAGGTAAAATTAAAGGGGGTAAGCCTACAAATGACTATGTTATTTTCTTTACGGAAAAGGAACTGGAACAAATTGAAAAGACTGATTTAATTGGCGATGCGTTAAACAATGCTAGAAGATGGTTGCTGATAGGTTGTAATATAGGTCAAAGAGGAGGAGACCTATTAAAATTAACGAACGATAACATTATTATTAGAAATGGTTTGAAGGTTATTGAGTTGAAACAGAAAAAGACTGGCTCAGATGTTACTATACCTTTGCTTTCAAAAACGGAGGAATTATTAAAAGATGGGTTTCCGAGACCTATTTCAATTCAGAAATTCAATGAATATATCAAGGTGATTTGTAAAAAAGCAGAAATAAATGAATTGACCAAAGGGCGCAGGTATGATTCAGATAAGAAAAGAAGGGTAGAGGGCGTATATAAAAAATGGGAGGTTTGTTCATCCCACATAATGAGAAGAACTTTCGCCTCCCTTACCTATGGGAATTTACCAACACCCTTGATAATGAAAATAACCTCACATAAAACAGAAAAGGTATTTGCCCAATATTTGGGTAAGGACTCTCTTGATTATGCTCAGCAGATAGCGGATTATTATGAATTACAGGCTTTAAAGAACAAACAAGAACCTCAATTAGAAATCGTTAAGGAAGGAACCAATAATTAAACCAATCACATGAAAAGAAATCAAAAAAGTTTGGAAGAATTAGACAATGAACTTGCTGCAGAAATACAAGAAAGAATTGAAAATAGGCAAATTACATTACAAGAGAATTTTTTAAAATTAAACCTAATGGAATTGGGTATACTTTTTAAAAAATAGCCCTATCTAAATTCTTACAATGGAAAAGGAAAACCAATTTGATTATTCTGAATGGTCTAAATCCGAACTAGACCAGTTGTACCATGATATTATAAATGCCGCACGAAATAACCCAGAGTACAGAAGGCACGTAATGAAAAAATGGAATATCGGTATTGAAGAGTTTTGGAAAATGGCAACAGATGTTAAAATGAAAGATATAAGGAAGGAGTTAAAAAGAAAACTGTGTCGTGATATGGTTGTAAAATACTTTCATGACAAACATAAAAATATGACCGATGAAGAAGCGGATAGGGAATGGCAACACCTAAAGGCAGTAGTTGCCTATAAGAACCCTAATTGATTATAGAACCCCTTATTAATATGAGGGGTTTTGTATTTTTGAAACAGCAACGTAATTATAAATTCAAATGTCTGATATAAGTGTAACACGAAAATTTTTCAACGATATAGATTCCGGTTTCTTTAATAATTCTCAATTACTTGATGAATTCGAGAAGCGATCAAATGGAAACAATCTCTTTAGGTTGGAAATACTAATAACCGACCTACGCGATTTTATTCAAAGTAAATTAAATAGGGTTATTCTATCATATAAGCCTTTAATGACTGATGAGGAAAATGATAAAATGATAGAGGAATTAACAGAAATTGAGTTACACCCAGAACTTTTAAATATATTAATAGAAGATAACAAACTTAGTCCCGAGGACAGACGACAAAAACACTTTACAACTGAAACTTATAATTTGAGAGTAGCAGAAGCCTTGCTCGAAAGTGTTATTATGGAAGAAAAAGAGAAAGTACCTAAAAGTAATAAATCTAAAGTGTCCTCGATTTTAATAAATGGAAAAGCACCTAATATTGAAGAACGATATTATATCGCGAAGAAAATATTTAATGTTGATGAACTCATAAACCCATTGAATGTATTACAATCTGAAAAAAATAAATTACTTGCGCTTTTACTTGGTTGTAATCTTCAAACAGCAAGAGAGTTATTAAATGGGACGTACAGTAAAAGAACATCATTGCTTAGAAAAGAGATGTTAGACGAATACATTAAAGGTTTAAATAAATGAAAATTGTGTAGAATTAGAATTACACATCTTTTACACACATAGCACTCTTACAATATCATTGCCTTGTAATCATAAAACAAGGTTCATGCAAACAATTAAATTAGAATTACCACAAGAAGACAAAAACCTCATCCAATCTTTAAAAGATGATTTGTCTGAAATCAAATTAAAATTCCAGCCGAAGGAACCCTGTTCCTACCTAACCCGTAACGAGGTTGCGGAGATGTTCAAGGTGGATATTTCTACGATTTATAATTGGACGAAAAAAGGCTATTTAAAGCCTAAAGGTATCGGTTCCAGAGTGTATTTTTTACGCTCAGACATAGATAAGACTCTAGTTGAACTTAAAAACTAGGACTATGGATATAGCAATAAAATACAAGGTATTTGATTTCTATTTATTAGCCAATAATGGAGGGACTACAATCTATTCTGCAGTAGAACAAGAAACGCCACTAGGTAAAGACATCAAAGTAGCACAAGACTTGGCAAGGGCAAGGACTAAAACTAAATATTGGGTTTCGGAACTTGATGAAAACGGGAATTATGCACAACCTACAACTGCAATGTTTAGTGTGGGTCAAATCAGATGGTTTTACGGGGATACAGAAAACCAAAAGAACTATTTGATATTCGAGTACAGACAGGACAAAGAATTACTGAGAGTCTTTTATTTCAAGGATTTTCATCCTAAGAATCCAAAACGGTTTACCATAAATTTTATTAAACAATAGAGCATAAAAGAAGAGGGTGCAATATAAATCGCTACCCTCTTTCTAATTGTTCAAAATGTTGTGCTACAGCAACGTAACCACAAATCAAAGATACTAATTTCCAAGTGATAGACTACCTAAAGTTATTAATTATAGAGCCTGATATACAGAGGATTCTAACCCATCCATTATTGGATTTTAAAAGAGAGTTTTCCGAATCAACAGGCGAGTTGTCGACTTTTACAACAGCACACTATCACCATTGTAAAATTACCGTTTATGATAGTGGTACGGTCTTGTTTTCCGGTAGTATTCACAAACTATACAATTCTTTAACCGGTATAGTCGCGCCTAATTTTAGTGAAGAAAAGGAGTATAAAGGATTTAACGGAAATCAATTTTACTATCATGAATTAGACTTTGTCCGTAAAAATTTAGTAAACTTATTTGGAGTGCCTTCCGAAAATATGATTATTAAAAATATAGAAATAGGAACTAACCTAACAACTTATTTTAATCCGCAAATATTCTTAACAGGCTTACTATTATTTGAAGGAAAACCATTTGAATATAGGTACAATGATTACTATACACAATCGGTACACCAACAATACATAATTAAAATATATAATAAGGGGCATCAATACGATATGGCTATTGAAACACTAAGGTTTGAAGTGAAAATTACTACAATGGATTTTCTAAAAAAGAAAGTACAAATTCATTCTTTAAAAGATATAACGCCAAATAGTATTGGGAAAGCGCTAAAGTACCTGAAAGAACTTATGAGTAAGGTTTTATACTATGATAATACGATAGATGAAACATGTTTAAATTCAAGGCAGATAGCCAAATGCAAAGATTATAATAATCCAAGATATTGGTTAAAACTAAAATCAACCAGACGTGACAGACCAAAGAAAAATCTCAAGTCAATTATAGAATCTAATTCAGATAATTTATTACTTGAATTGTTATCTCAATTCAATGAGAACTGTGTAAAATTTAATCGGTATTCCAAAACTAGAAAATGTGTAATATTTAAGCATTCAAGTATAGTATCAAATATTACACATTCTAAACCTAAGTTATGCCCTTTTACCAACTACGATATCAGCATGCAAAAACCAGACTCAACGATGCTCTCAAATACAGGTTTAAAGTACCTAGAAAATTACAACCCTAAAGCATTTGAGAAACTTAAGAGAACATTACTTACAGGTAAAGAAAACAAGTATGAGAAGGATATCTATTCAATGATGTCAAAACAGATTAGGAACCGTAAGAACAGTAGACCACCTGATAACCCAAATCAACTTTTGTTAATGTAATTCATTTTATAAGAATTTAATAGTTCAAAACTGAATGAGAACAAGAATAGTAGTTAAAAATTAGAGTAATGATTCTATATAAAAAAAGTCAGAAATCTAAAAAACCAAAACACCTGTTACAGGGTACTGGGGGGCTGGGTTTCGTTTTCCTTTTCTACCATAAGCCTGTTATATGTGTATATCAAAACAGGTACCTAATTATATATCAAATTTTACTAATAACTATTTACAATCACATTTATAGGGGCTAATATATTCATGGAATAGTTTTCCGGTGCTATGTCCATCTTTTCCTAGAAATACTTCAAACATAGCGGAGTGAACATCTGATATTCCGCAGAAAACATATGTACTCTCGTTATCCTTGAATTTGACTAAAGCAAATGTGTAAAAGAATTTACTTTCATAAAATTTAACTTTTTCAAGAAAACTTGATTTCAACTCATAGTCATCCCAACCTTTTTTAAATTTTGTTTTTTTGACAATTGTTTCTTCAAGTTCATCACAGGTTAAGTAACCGGAGGTACCTAAAGCACCTGAATAATTTTGACTAAAGCAGTAAGTACAAACAAAGATTAATATTAGAGTTAGATTAGACTTTTTCATTTGATCTTTAGTTATATCATTAATAAACAATTGTACTTACTGCAATACAGGATAACGTAAACCAAACATAACAATTTAAAATTATTCATTTGATTTATTGACTGATTCGATTAGGATGCAGTTTCTAACAAATATAAAGGCTAGCCAAAGGTGAAAGTTATATTTTAAGCCACTAATGCATTAAATGATATAAGCCGTTTTAAGGGTATCATTTCGGTAATTGTGATAATGTGTTAATGATTGACCCAAACACACGCCTACACGTCTTTATTTAATTCGTTGAGGTCTATTGGCATTAATCCCCTATTGAGTGCACCGATAATCTTTATTGCGGTACTTAACCGAGTATCTTTTACCTTACAATTCTCGATATTACTGATTATGCTCCTAGTAATCCCTGATTCTTTACTAATGTAAGTCTGACTAATACCAAACTTCATGCGAGTAGTTTTAATATACGCCCCAAAATCTTCAATGTCTTCTAGTATCATACTGCAATTATTTTAAAACTATTTTATACCGTTTTCTCTTTAACCCTGTTCCAAGTTCCATTGTTAAATGAGTATGAATAACCGTTGTGTTCAAAATTTAAATATCTATTAATCAACTTTAAAATTATAGAACACAGTATTTTCCGATTTTTCTTTACTACTTCCGGATGCCCTTGTTTATAAACAACATAGATTCCTTTGTTTACCAATGCATAAGAACCGCCATAATTAATGACCTTGATATAACCTATACAGGTCATACAAGAATCTTTTACAAGTTTTTCGATATCTTCCTTAGTTAATGGATATGGTTCTGCTCTTTTCAATATGGATATTTTCCAAGTTGTTATGGATATAATCCAAAAATAGGAAGTTAAAACCAAAACCGATTGACTTTAACGATTATTCAATTAATTTAGAATCAAATCAAATTTGACCATGTTTAGAAAAAATATGTATGGCTTTATAATCGGAATTGCAATATTGACACTGAGTTGTAAATCTGAACCAGATGATTTGAAAATGGAGAACCGGAAATTAAAAAAGGAAATTGATAGTCTTAAGAATCAACTTTACAAATGCAACCTGTTAATTGAATCATATGAAGCAATGCCTTTAAATATTTGATTAAATTAATCATTCAACCCATGCATTATAGCGAATACTTAGAAGATATTAAATCATTGATTAACAGTGGTGAATTGGACGAAGCGGAAAAAATGCTATTGCATTGCTGTCAATTAACAGAAGAAGAATCCAAACACGATGGTTGTGGAGTTGCTCCCGGGTATTATGAAAAACTGGCAATAATGTACTCAAAGCAGAAAAGATTCGATGATGAAATCTCTATACTTAAACGTTACGATAATCAAATGAAAGCACCAGGAGTGAAACCTAAAAAACTGAAAGAAAGGTTACTCAAAGCAATACAAAAGCAATCAAAAAAATAAGATATATTGGAATGGGAATATACGACTTCAACATATTATCAAACCATGAGAAATATGATACAGTTTTCACCAAAGGTCAGTTTGTAGATTCGGTTAAAGATGGTACAATTATCTATGCCCTCTATTCAATCTCTTATTTCTGGGTTGAGGTTATTTATGATAATAACATAAATAAGATTTTAGAAATAGGTAGTTTTGTGGGTGGTGAAACACTAAATAAATATTGTGATTTAAAGGATTTTAAAAATCATTTTTAAATCAATAATAAAATATCAGTGTATTAAGCAACATAACCCTGAACATAATGATCTGGATATTCTATTTTTAAATTGGAGACATTAAACTTTGAAATATCCTTTATAAAAATAACTATTTTAGGTTTTAAGGCTAAATGCGAAGGATTAGTATTTGAAGCTTTTAACTTCATTAAGTTAACATCGTTGGATTGTTGCTTATGTTTATTTTGTTCTGCCATTCTAATAATACCAAAAGGAAAAAATCCTTTTAGTCTCGCATATGCAACAACATTTTCTAAAGTCACACTATCATTTTTAGATGCTTTCAGAAACTCTTCTCTCATATTTTCTAGATACTGCAGATGATCAGTATTCCCTAATAAGTCGAAGCAAGTTTCTAACTTTGCTTCTAACGTCCCGCCACAAATAACATATTTATTATTATAATGAACTTTTCCCCAAGTATGAGCGTGTTCAATATATTTCTCCCAAAAATAATATCCTTCACCCGCCCAACAGTTTTCTGATTTGCTTTTAAAAGGAATATTGTCCTCAATATAATCAGGACCATTAGCATCTTGTACGGTATGGTAAATCTTAATTTTCAGCAAACTTGAAATTATTTAATAATTGTATTTGCTCTTAATGGTTCTTCTAATTTTGATAGATTTAAAGTTGGCAAAATAAAAGCAGAATGCCCCGCCTGATTTGTAACCAAACTAACATATGCTCTTAAATAAGGAAAGAAAATTGCAATAGCATTTCTATAGAAGAAAGATGGTATCTCTTCCAACACATTAACATTCTCAAATGCAAAATTTGCAATTGCTATAATTTCGACAAACAATAGACTTTCTTGCGTTGTTGCAATAAACTTAATTTGAAGTTCAAAATTAGACTCTTCCTTATGAAAAATACCCGTCGGCTCAAACTTAACATCCAAATTGTTTAAACCAATATTTTGAAAATCTATTAAAACCTTATCGAACTTATATGATTCAAATGAAAAAGCTGCGTCTGTTGTCATAGTTGTAAAATAAAAAATCCGAGTTAAAACTCGGATTATTAATTGAATTTAGAAAATTTAATTTCTTTTTTTCTGGAATAATTAATTCAGCAGAATATTTAAAGGAATATTGATGTTTTATTAATTCATCTAAATCAAATTCACTAGAACATGACTTACTTTTGATTTCTTTCCAATCGTTATCAAACTCCTTTTGATTAAGGGTTTCGAAATGCGATTTCATTAATTTAGTTAGTTCTTCCATCTCCCCATATTTTTTACAATAATACGTATCAATTTTGATATTATACAAATTATTAGTTGATATTAATGTATTACTATTCTTTATTCGATAAAGTGATCTTTATCAATTTACTATAATTTAGTCTTAACTGAACTCTTTCAATTACAAAAAATTGCAAATAATGGCAAAAAATTAACGTTTACTGCTGAGAATTAACAGTTATACAACTGAGTAACTACATTAAAAATAGACATGTTTCAATATAAGATTAATCATCTCTTTACTTTGAATATAGTTCTAAAAACTTAGAAGTCGGGAATATGTCGGGAATAGAAACAACTATAAAAATAAAAAACCCTCATTATCAATCATTTAAGATTAAATAATAAGGGTTTTAGTACTCGAGGCGGGACTTGAACCCGCACGCCCCAAAGAGCACAGGATTTTAAGTCCGGCGTGTCTACCAATTCCACCACTCGAGCATACTTGGTTTTTTTAAAAATGTTGCTGAACAACATTTCGCAGAGCGAAAAACGGGATTCGAACCCGCGACCTCCACCTTGGCAAGGTGGCGCTCTACCAGCTGAGCTATTTTCGCAAGTTTATGAACGTGCATCTCTTAAAAGATGCGGGTGCAAATTTAATACAATTCTGTAAATTCCAAAGTAAAAAAGTGTAAAAGAATTAAATATTTTATGATGTCGCCTTTTTGTCCTTGGTTAACAGACGTTTAATCTCATTTAATTTCATTAATGCTTCTACGGGTGTGAGCGTATCTATGTCCAAATGGGTTATTTCATCCTTTATTTCTTCCAATAACGGATCGTCCAAATTGAAAAAACTAAGTTGCATTTCGTCAGAATCGCTTATAAGCTTATCCGTAACCTCACCACTTACATGTTTGTTTTCTAATTTTTTTAGAATCTTGTTGGCTTTTTGAATTACTTGTTGTGGCATACCGGCCATTTTAGCCACATGAATACCGAAACTATGTTCACTACCTCCGGGGATTAATTTTCTTAAGAAGAGAACGTTGTCTTTTAGTTCTTTGATGGCTACATTGAAATTTTTAATACGGCCAAAGGTATTGGTCATTTCATTTAGCTCGTGATAATGGGTGGCGAACATGGTTTTTGCCCTTGCTGGGTGCTCATGTAAATATTCGGATATGGCCCAGGCAATAGAAATACCATCATAGGTACTGGTACCACGACCTATTTCATCTAACAGTACCAAGCTACGCTCAGAGAGGTTGTTAAGAATAGAGGCGGTTTCGTTCATTTCGACCATAAAAGTAGATTCGCCCATTGAAATGTTGTCGCTGGCTCCTACACGGGTAAATATTTTATCAACGACGCCAATTTTAGCCGTTTCCGCAGGAACAAAACTTCCCATTTGTGCCAATAGCACTATTAATGCCGTTTGCCTTAGTAATGCAGATTTACCACTCATATTGGGACCGGTGATCATTATGAACTGTTGATTGGATCTGTCTAACTGTAAATCGTTTGCAATGTACTGTTCTCCTAATGGTAATTGTTTTTCAATGACAGGGTGTCTTCCTTCGGTAATCATTAAATCAGTAGAGTCGTTCAATGTAGGGCAGTTATAGGCATTCTCTTTTGCCAATTGGGCAAATCCGCAAAGACAGTCTAACTGTGCAACCAGGTGTGCATTGTTCTGTACGGGGGTAATGTATTCTTGCATCCACACAACCAATTGAGAGAAAAGCTGCTGTTCCAAGGTTAGAATACGGTCTTCAGCACCTAAAATTTTTGCTTCATATTCTTTTAGTTCTTCGGTAATGTAGCGTTCTGCATTGACCAAAGTTTGCTTACGCGTCCAATTTTCGGGAACCTTGTCCTTATGGGTATTTCTTACTTCTATGTAATATCCAAAAACATTGTTGGACGCTATTTTTAGGGATGTAATGCCGGTTGCAGCTGTTTCCCTTTCCAACATATTATTTAAATAGTTCTTTCCAGATGTGGCTAAACCTCTTAGTTCGTCTAGCTCTTCTGAAAATCCTTGGGCTATAGTGCTACCTTTTAAAATGTTTACAGGTGCCTCTTCGCTAAGCATTTGTTTGATTTTAGCCCTTAACAAGTCGCAGGATTGTATTTGATCCCCTGTAAGTGCCAAAGATTCGTTTTCAGATGAAGTAGCCAATTGTTTGATAGGTATTAAAGCTTCGAGCGAATTCTTTAATTGAACCACTTCTTTAGGGTTTACTTTTCCTGTAGCTACCTTAGAGATCAATCGCTCTATATCGCCCATCTGCTTAATATGGTGCTGAAATTTTTCTAATGTCACCTCATTTTGGTGTAAGTAAGAAACAATTTCCTGTCGCCGGGTAATTTTTTGCAGGTTCTTAAGAGGTAGTGCAAGCCATCTTTTTATCATTCGCCCACCCATGGGTGATATCGTTTTATCAATAACATCTAAAAGCGTCACCGCGTTTACATTGGTGGAATGATAGAGTTCAAGGTTCTTAATGGTAAACCTATCCATCCATATATAATCATCTTCAGCAATACGTTGTAATTTTGATATATGCTGTAATTGTCTGTGCTGTGTTTCTCCTAAATAGTGTAAAACGACCCCAGATGCTATAATCCCACAGGTTAGATGGTCAACGCCAAAACCTTTTAAGGTGTTGGTGTTAAAGTGTGAGGTAAGATTTTCCAAGGCATAATCTTCTTGGAAAACCCAATCTTCTAAATAAAAGAGATGGTGGTTTTTACCGAAAACATCTAAAAACTCTTTCTTATGGGCTTTTGATATCAATACCTCATTAGGTGAAAAATTTTGTAATAATTTATCAATTTGTTCTTCGCTGCCTTCAGAAGTTAAAAATTCACCTGTAGAAATATCAACGAATGAAATCCCTATTTTTTTCCTTCCAAAATGAATAGCACAAAGAAAATTATTGGTCTTTGAGTTTAAGATGTCATCGTTCATGGCTACCCCAGGTGTAACCAATTCCGTAACTCCTCTCTTTACAATGGTTTTGGTCTGTTTAGGGTCTTCTAATTGGTCGCAGATAGCAACGCGTTGCCCCGCTTTAACCAATTTGGGTAAATATGTGTTCAATGAATGGTGGGGAAATCCGGCCAATTCTGTTCGTTCTCCACCATTATTTCTATTGGTCAGTATAATACCAAGAATACGTGAAGCCTTCACTGCATCTTCACCAAAAGTTTCATAAAAATCACCTACTCTAAAAAGCAATAGGGCATCAGGATATTTGGTCTTGATGGTGTTATATTGCTTCATTAAAGGGGTTACCTTTTTTGTTTTGCTTTTTTCCGCCACTTTATCTTTATCTCATTAATTTTGCACCTTCACGAAAATATGGTTTTATCCCTGAAATTTTAATTATTGTTGATATTTGAGGATAAGTTTACGATCATATTGTGCTAATGAAATTGAATTGGGACTATGAGGAAATTACGAAATGATGAACTGGGTAGAATAGATGTTGAAGCATATAAAAGCGCAGGAAAATCACCTATTATAATTGTACTTGATAATATAAGAAGTTTAAATAATATTGGTTCGGTTTTTAGAACGGCCGATGCTTTTCTTGTTGAAAAAATATATTTATGCGGTATAACGGCTACTCCTCCCCATAAGGATATTCATAAAACCGCCTTAGGCGCAACCGATAGTGTAGATTGGGAATACGTTCCAGATACAATAGAATTGGTTGCAAGGCTTAAAAATGAAGGATGTCATGTAATTTCTGTAGAACAAGCGGAGAATGCAACTCAATTGAATGATTATGCTCCTGCAAAAGAAAAGAAGCAGGTCCTAGTTTTTGGAAACGAGGTTAAAGGTGTTGCTCAAAATGTGGTTACGGCAAGTAACGAAGTATTGGAAATACCTCAATTTGGGACTAAGCATTCCTTAAATATTTCGGTTAGTGTGGGTATCGTAGTTTGGGATTGCTGGAGTAAAATTAACGCATAAAAAAACCTGGTCTACGACCAGGTTTTTTAGTATAGTTTGAGTTAGTTAGTTGCACGTATGCCTCCACAATAAAAGATTTTCTTTTCATTTACGCAAGAAATCCGGTAATTTATTATTGATATAAATTGGTCAGGGCGAAGTCTTCAATCTTGGTTAAAACCGTTTCATAATCATTGCTGCTACTTACGAAATCTAAGGCGCTAACGTCTATAATTAGTTGGTTTTCTTTAGGGTAGGTGCGTAAAAAGTCAAAATAGCCCCGGTTGATTTTTTCTAAATAGGTAAGTTCAATATTCTGTTCGTAATCTCTTCCTCTTTGCTTAATTTGCTGTAATAGTCGTTCTGTAGTTTGATACAGATAAACGTAAATTTTAGGTTTTTTAACTTCTTTGTACATGAAGTTGAACACTTTTCTATATAGGTCAAACTCGTTTTGTTGTAGGGTGACCTTGGCAAATATTAGGGATTTATAAATGTCATAATCACTTACCATAAAACTTTTAAAAAGATCTAATTGATTGGTATCTTCTGTGAATTGCTGATAGCGGTCTGCTAAAAATGACATTTCTAATGGAAAGGCATATCTGGATTGGTCAATATAAAAATTAGGTAAAAAAGGGTTTTCGGCAAATCGTTCTAGAATTAATTTTGCATTGAAATCCTCAGCAATTTTTGTGGCCAAGGTTGTTTTTCCAGCACCAATATTACCTTCTATAGCTACATATTGTAAACTGGCAAAAAACGTATGTCTATTTTTAAAAAGCCTGGGAACTTGTTTGGTAATGGTGCTTTTGTCTTTACATTCTTGTAATAAATTGCGGGTGTCTTTATTAAAGATAGGATGGTAAAACTGGGGTGAAATATCGGCAAGAGGTTTTAAAATAAATTTTCTCTCTTGCATTTTTGGGTGCGGTATCGTAAGCGTTTCGGTATTTATAACCTCTTTTTCATAATATATAATATCAATATCCAAAGTTCTACTCTCGTACGCGTCGCTGTTTTTTCTTTCCCTTCCAAAAGCTGTTTCAATGGCTAATAACTTAACAAGTAGTTCTTCTGGTGTAAGTAAGGTCTGTAGTTCTAAACAAGCATTGAAAAAATCTTCGCCTTCAAAACCCCAAGAAGGGGTTTCATAGGTGGCAGATACTTGTCTTACCTCACCCGCAACCTTGCCAATTTCAAAAATGGCCTTTTGTAATAATAATTGGCGGTTACCCAAATTACTTCCTATTGATAAAAGTGCTGTTTTGTATACTCCCATAATGTTAGAACAAAATAACTAAAACATATTCACATTAGTTATCTTTGTTAACTATTTAAAAGAAAGATTTAAATGAAGTTTTTAAGAAATTTTCTAGCATCTATTTTAGGTTCTCTATTTGCTTTTGGTATTTTGTTCGTAATGTTTTTAATATTTGTAAGTCTTGTAAGCAGTAGTGAAGATGCTGTTGCGGTAAAAGACAATTCTATTCTTGAGTTACAGTTACAAAGACCAATATCTGATTATACCGGTAGCAATGAGCTTGATCCGTTTGCGGGTATTTTTGAAGAATCACAAGGTTTAGATGAAATTATCCATGCTATTGAGGTGGCTAAAAATGACGACCGCATAAAAGGAATCAGTATCAATAATAACTTTATTATCGCCGGTTTGGCACAGACTCAGGCAATTAGACGTTCTTTAGAGGATTTCAAAGCGGAGGGTAAGTTTATATACGCATACGCAGATTTCTTTATGCAAAGAGATTATTATTTGGCCAGTGTCGCAGATTCTGTTTTTATAAACCCGGTAGGAGTTTTAGATTTCAAAGGACTTTCCACTGAGGTGCTTTATTACAAAGAACTTCAAGAAAAATCTGGCGTTAAGATGGAAGTTATACGCCATGGAAAATACAAAAGTGCCGTTGAGCCCTATTTGGAGAATAATATGAGTGAGGCAAATAGGAGTCAATTGACCGCTTTGTTGCAGTCACTTTGGAATTCAATGGTGACCGATATTTCAGAAACACGTTCTATTTCTGAATCTGACCTGAACGTTATAGCAGATACTTTAGGTGGTAGAACGCCTAACTTTGCAAAGTTATCCGGGTTGGTAGATGATGTAGTATTTTATGATCAATATGAAAATAAATTGGCGAATGCGCTGGAACTAAAGAAGGATGATAAGATTAACTATAGTTCTTTAGATGATTATGTAAAGTATTCCAATAAAAAGACTTTGAAATCTGGTGATGATAAAATAGCCGTAGTTTTTGCGCAGGGAGAAATATTTTATGGTGAAGGTGGCCCAAATATCATTGGCCAAGGTATAATTAATGAGGCTTTGATTAAAGCGCGTGAAGATGACAAGGTAAAGGCTATAGTGTTGCGGGTGAATTCACCTGGGGGTAGCGCTTTGACTTCCGATATTATTTGGCGAGAGGTGGAATTGGCTAAAAAAGTGAAACCGGTAATAGTTTCCATGGGTAATGTTGCAGCATCTGGAGGATATTATATTGCTGCGGGAGCTAATAAAATTTTCGCCGAACCTACTACAATAACAGGGTCTATTGGTGTATTTGGTACAGTGCCCAATTTAACTGAGTTGGCAGACAATGTTGGTATAAACGCTGAACAGGTTGGCACCAACAAAAATGCTGTAGAATATTCCCTTTTTGAACCAATGCAAGAAAGTTTTAAAAATCAAGTTCAAGAAAGTATTGAGGAAACCTATGAAACATTTTTGCAAAGAGTGTCGCAAGGTAGAGGTATGACAATGGCACAGGTGGATAGTGTGGCACAAGGCAGGGTGTGGAGCGGTACCGAGGCTCTGGAAATTGGATTAGTAGATGAATTGGGTAATTTGGACGATGCTATATCTGCAGCGGCAGAAATGGCAGAAATAGATACTTACGGAGTTAAAAAATTTCCTAAATATAAAAGTGGCTTTGAACGTTTTATGGAAGATTTGGAAGGTGCAAGCGTAAAAATAAAAGAGAACCTTTTAAAAGATGAAATAGGGGAAGAGGCTTATCAAGTACTTAAGGAATTGCAATCTTTTAAAAAGCAAAGTGGGGTTCAGGCAAGAATGCCGTTTGCTTTAGATATTAAATAAGTATATGACCTTAAAGGATAGAAAATTAGCACACCGTATTTATCTGTATTTAGGGGCTTTGTTTATTACTTCCCTAGTAGTCTCCAACCTGATTTTTCAAAAATTTTTTTATTGGAATCCCTTCGGGGATTTCACTGTTTTTGGTGTGTCACTTTTTGAAATATCCGTTGGTATTTTGCCTTACCCGATTACATTTTTGATTACAGACCTCATATCTGAAATTTACGGTAGAAAAATGGCTAACCAAATTGTTACGGCAGGTATCTTTGCTTCATTCTTTTCCATGGGTATAATATTGGTAGCTGAGGTTGCCCCCGCTATACCATCGTCGCCTATAGATGATACTACATTTACACAGGTTTTTGCTTTATCGCCAATAGCGGTCTTGGCTTCTATGATCGCGTATTTGTTGGCGCAATATGTAGATGTTGCCATTTATCATTTTTGGAAAAAATTGACAAAAGGAAAGTATTTATGGCTGCGTAATAATTTTTCAACTTTCCTGTCACAATTTCTAGATACGTTTACCGTTGTGGCATTATTATGTGTGTTTAAAGTATTGCCTTGGAATCTTTTTTTCGGACTTGTAGTGAGCGGATTTATTTTTAAGATTTTTATAGCATTTATAGACACCCCTTTTCTCTATTTCTTCGTATATATAATGAGAAAACGTTTTAATCTAAAGCCAAATGAAGAATTGGATTTAGACGTATTAGAATAAGAACAGTAAACTAAACAGTATAAAATTATACTATGGGTAAGAAAATATTGAAGATTCTAGGTGTATTTCTATTGCTAATTTTAATTGTATTGATAGCGGCACCTTTTTTCTTAGAGGCTAAAATTGGAGACATTATTAAAAATAATGTGAATAATAATGTAAATGCAACTTTGGATTTTTCTGAGGCAAACTTAAGTTTGGTCAAAAGCTTTCCAAATGCAGAAGTGAATTTCAAAGATGTGGTGTTAATTAATAAGGCACCATTTGAAGGTGACACCTTGTTCAAGGCAAACAATTTGGATTTGACCATGGGGATAATGCAGTTGTTTAAAAGTACTGGCGATGCTATTGCTATTAATGATATCAATTTAGAGGGGGCTCTGGTCAATATTGTAGTCGATAAAGAGGAGAATGCAAACTATGATATTGCCATTGCTTCTGAAACTACAACAACCGCTGAAGAACCTACTTCTACAGATGGTTTTTCTTTTGATCTACAGTCTTATGAAATCACCAATTCAAGAATTTATTATACCGATAATTCTACAGGTATAGCTTTTAAATTGGATGATTTTCAACATAATGGTACAGGAGACCTGTCATTGGCAACTTCTGAATTGGATACGCATACCAACGCTCTTATTTCTTTGGAAATGGATAGTGTTAATTACTTAAACAAGAATAAGATCAAGTTAGATGCACTTATTGGTATAGATTTAAATGAGAACAAGTATTCATTTTTAAAGAATGAGGCCTTGATCAATCAATTACCATTGGTGTTTGATGGTTTTGTTAAGTTGAACGATACCAGCCAAGAAGTTGATTTAACTTTTAAAACTCCGTCATCCGATTTTAAAAATTTCTTAGGTGTAATACCAGAAATTTATTCTAAGAATATTGAAAATGTAACCACAACAGGTGATTTTGCTGTAAATGGTAATTTTAACGGAGTGGTGGATGAAACCCATATTCCTAAATTTCACATAGAACTTAAATCTGATAATGCATCTTTTAAATATCCAGATTTACCTAAAGCGGTTAAAAATGTGTTTTTTGATGTTCAGATAGATAATAAAACAGGAATTGTTGAAGACACTTACGTTAATATCAACAAAGCATCGTTCATGATAGATGAAGATAAGTTTAACCTTACTTCTAATATTACCGAGCTTATGGGTAATACAAAGGTTAAGGCACATATGGATGGAAATATGAACTTGGCCAATATCTCAAAAGCATATCCGGTACCAGCTGAATATAATCTAAAAGGAATGTTGAAGGCTGATATTACAACTGCTTTTGATATGGCTTCGGTAGAAAACGAGCAATATGAGAAAACGAGTACTACAGGAGATTTGAGCTTAACAGATTTTGAATATAACTCAGACGAACTTGCAAATCCGGTAAAGTTTAAGGCGGCACGTTTAACCTTTAACCCTAAAACAGTTACCTTAAACAATCTGAATGGTACTACAGGTACAACGGATTTTGATGCAACAGGAACTATAAACAACCTTTTAGGTTTCATGTTCAATGATGAAAATGTAGAAGGTAATTTCAACTTGAAGTCTAATACTTTTGCTTTAAGCGATTTTATGGTTGCCGAGACAGAGACAACATCTTCTAAAGGTGAAAATGAATCAACTGGAGGAAATACGGTTGAAGAAGAAAAAATTAAAATCCCTTCATTCTTGGACGCTACAATCAATGCAGATGCTAAAAAAGTGATATATGATAATATCGTCTTAAGCGATGTAACCGGTGTTTTAAAAATTAAAGATGAAACGGCAACACTAAGTAATATGTCTGCCGGAATGTTTGGTGGGAAAATTGGATTTAACGGACAAGTGTCTACTAAAACGGAAACTCCTACTTTTAACATGAAGCTAGATCTAAATCAATTGGGTATTCAAGAAACTTTTGCTTCTGTAGATCTTTTTAAAGCAATAGCTCCCATAGCTCAAATGTTGAATGGAAAATTAACCTCGGATATTTCTTTATCAGGTAATTTGACAGATGATCTTTTGCCGAACCTACTGTCCCTGAGTGGCGATTTATTTGCCGATATCATGACAGAAAAAGTAAATACTGAATCTGCGCCGGTATTAAACACTCTTGTTTCTAAATTGAATTTTATAGATGTAAATCAGTTGAATTTAAAAGATATTAAAACATCATTGTCTTTTAAAGATGGTGTAGTTGCGGTGAAGCCGTTTACATTGAATTATAAGGATATTACTATTAATGTAGATGGTAACCATTCTTTTGATCAAAAATTGAATTATAAAGCATCTTTACAGGTGCCGGCAAAGTATCTTGGGTCTGATGTTACCAAACTTATAGCTAAAATTGATGATGCTACTTTAACCGATCTAACTATTCCCGTTGTTGCTAGTATTGGCGGGGCGTATAACAGCCCAACTGTTACAACCGATCTAACATCAGGTGTAAAGGCGCTTACGAGTAAATTAATAGAGATTGAAAAGCAAAAGTTAATAAATAAAGGTACTGATAAGGCTAAAGATCTTATTGGTGGTCTAATTTCCGGAAATAAGGCTGCACAAGATTCTGTAAGCGGTGAAACGTCTTCGACCAAAACAAGCGCAAAAGATATTCTAGGCGGAATTTTAGCTACAAAAAAAGATACAGCAACAACCGTTAAGAAAGATTCTACCCCTGCTAAAATTGAGAAAGAAGCGGTGAAGGAAAAAGCTAAGGATATTTTAGGAGGCCTATTCGGAAATAAGAAAAAAGATAGTACTAACTAATGGTTAAGCCAACATAGTAGCCCTCGCTACCCCTAACGTTGAATACAGTATTATCTTCAAAAATTAAATACTGACCTTTTATACCTTTTAATTTGCCTTCAAAGGTAGGGGTTTTAGTAAGGTTAAGGCTTTTAACTTTTGTTGGGTATTGCAACACAGGAAATTCTAATTCAGTCTCTTTGTTGGTTTCTAGGTAATACGGCAATGCTTCCTCTGGTATGTATTGTTTTAGTTTTTCTCGCCATTCTTGTAGATTTTCGTCCACGACATTATTGGTAAGCATGGTTCGCCAGTTTGTTTTGTCTCCAACATGGTCTTTTAGGGCAACTTCGGTAATTCCTGCCAAATAACGATTAGGTACCTCTACGATTTCAATAGCTTCGTGCGCACCTTGGTCGATCCATCTGGTAGGTACTTGTGCTTTTCTGGTGACACCAACCTTAACATTACTAGAATTGGCTAAATAAACAATGTGAGGCTGTAGTTGTACCTTTTTCTCATAAGCTAGATCTCTATCTTCTTGATCTAAATGGGCTTTGCTCAGCTCTGGTCGCATGATCCAGTCGCCTGCAGATGGTATTTCAAAAAAACATGTTCTACAAAAGCCTTGTCTATATATAGGTCTGTCGTTACCGCAGTTAAGGCATTGGTGTTTTATAAATTCTATTTTCAGGGATTTGTCAAGTACTTGGTTCACGTTTAGGAAATCGGACTCAAAAAGCATATAATATTGAATTGGACTTCCTATTTCGGTCTGCATTTTTCTTAGTACTCCTTCGTATTGCATGTTAATTTAGCTTATTGATTTGTCAATTTGAAAATGATAATTAGATACGCTACTTTTAGCAAGACAAAGATACCTATAAATGCCAATTACCCTATTTAATTCTATTGCCTCTTGGTTGCTTAAAAAGCGATTTCACCAGATTGAACTTTTTTTAAAATATCCCGAAGAAGTCCAAGAAGAGGTTTTGTTGCAATTGTTAGAATTTGCAGAAGATACCGAGGTGGGTAGAACCTATGATTTTGAATCTATTGAATCTTATAATCAGTTTAAAGAAAGATTGCCTATTGTTTCTTACGAGGAAGTTCAGCCTATAATTGAACGTACCCGGAGAGGGGAACAGAATTTGTTTTGGCCAACCAAAGTTAAATTGTTTGCCAAGAGTAGTGGAACAACCAATGCTAAAAGTAAGTTTATACCGGTGAGCGCAGAGGCTTTGGAAGATTGTCACTATAAATCTAGTAAAGATCTTTTATGCCTTTATTTAAATAACAATGAAAATTCACAATTGTTCACTGGTAAAAGCCTTCGTTTAGGTGGTAGTAAAGAGTTATACGAGGATAATGGTTCTTTGTTTGGGGATTTATCTGCCATACTAATAGATAACATGCCCTTATGGGCCGAGTATAGCAGTACGCCTAGTAACAAGGTGTCGTTAATGAGCGATTGGGAAAGTAAGCTTTTGGCCATTATTCATGAAAGTGTTCATGAAAACGTAACTAGTTTGGCCGGTGTGCCATCATGGATGTTAGTGCTTATGAATAAAGTGCTAGAGGAAACAGGTAAGGATAATTTATTTCAGGTGTGGGAAAACCTTGAAGTTTATTTTCACGGTGGTGTAAATTTTAACCCATACAAAGAGCAGTACAAAAAAATACTTCCTAAAAGCAATTTTAGATATTACGAAATTTATAATGCCTCTGAAGGTTTTTTTGCCATTCAGGATAGAAATGGTGCAGACGATTTACTGCTGATGTTAGATTACGGTATTTTTTATGAGTTTATACCTATGAACATATATGGGGAATTAAATGAAGAAGCTATACCGTTATGGGATATTGAACTTGGTAAAAACTATGCCATTGTTATAACGACCAATTCTGGTCTGTGGCGATATAAAATAGGGGATACGGTACGTTTTACTTCAAAAAGCCCGTATCGTATTAAAGTTACCGGTAGAACAAAACATCATATTAATGTATTTGGCGAAGAGCTTATAATTGAAAATGCCGAAGAAGCTTTAAAAATAGCATGTGCAAAAACCGGCGCAGAAATAATGGACTACACCGCCGGACCGGTTTTTATGGTCAATAAAGAAAAAGGTGCACATGAGTGGATCATGGAATTTAGAAAACTACCTGAAAATTTTAAAGCGTTTGTTGAGATTTTTGATAATGCATTAAAATCTCTTAATTCTGATTATGAAGCAAAGAGACTTCATAATATTACTTTGAATGCTCCCATAATTCATGAAGCCAGAAAAAATCTTTTTTATGATTGGTTGAAGAAGAATGACAAACTTGGCGGGCAGCATAAGATACCCAGATTGTCTAATAAAAGGGATTATTTAGATGAGCTTTTGCTCATGAACAAGTAATTTGCTCTATACACACTAAATATTAGTCCAATCACAACAAAATTTTATTTTTTGGCAACACTTGCTCTAAATTAGCTGATGTTAATGTAAACTTTGTTTTCAGTTAAACATTGATGTTTCATTTTTTTATAAATCTTAAAATTAGGAACTACATCGATAATATTAACCTGTAGACAATTAAATAGGGATTGGTAGGATAATTAATACAACTTGCTGAAGCAAAACTTAACCAATACTATAAATACTATTATTATGGCAGAAAAATTAGTGATCGTTTCAGATATGTGGGGCGCTAAAAAAGGATTGTGGATTACGTCTTATTTAGGGTATCTACAACAGTATTTTGATATTACTTTTTATGATAGCCAACAATTGGCAAATTTGGATATTTTGATCCAAACAGAAGAAAATGTACATAATGCCTTTATTGAAGGTGGTACGGACACTGCTGTGTCTCATTTGTTAAAGAAAGAAACGGAGCCTTGCTACTATTTAGCTTTTAGTACAGGTGCTACCATAGTTTGGGAAGCTGCAAAAAAAGGTTTGCCTGTTAAATCTTTATATGGTGTTTCTCCAACTAGAATTAGAAAAATGAACGATAGGCCAAATATTCCTTTTCAGTTGGTATACGGTGCCAATGACGAGTTTAGACCTAGCGAAGAATGGGGTGATAAACTTGGTGTTGAAATGGAAGTATTGCCAGGATATGGGCATACACTTTATACCGATGAGAAAATCATTAAAAAAGTCTGTATGGACTTATTGCAAGAGGTAACACAGATTGCACCACAGGTTAAAAAAAAGGTGGTATAATTATCTTATAAAAGAATATAATGCATGAAAAAAGCGAAGATGAAAATCTTCGCTTTTTTGTTTTATATATTTTGGTACTTATGAAACGGCCTTTAATTTTTTAATGGTATCATGAGATAACATTTCTTCGGCATATGGTTTTGTTACCTTAAAGTTGGTTTCACCTGAACTAGGCATTTCAAACATCGCATCGGTGAAAATAGCCTCGCATAAAGAACGCAAGCCTCTAGCTCCAAGCTTATATTCAATAGCTTTTTCTACAATATAATCCAATGCTTGGTCGGTAATACTAAAAGTAATATCATCCATAGCAAACAGTTTTTCATACTGTTTAATGATTGCATTTTTTGGCTCGGTTAGAATTGCTCTTAACGTTTTCTTGTCTAACGGATTCATATGTGTAAGAACCGGTAGTCTACCAATTATTTCAGGAATAAGTCCAAAATCCTTTAAATCTTTTGGGATGATATATTGTAATAAATTGTCATCGTCTAAAGTACTGTCGGATTTTGATGCGCTGTATCCAACGGCTTGCATGTTTAACCTTTTGGTAATGGCGCGTTCTATACCATCAAAAGCTCCACCGGCAATGAATAGAATATTCTCGGTATTGACTTCAATGAACTTTTGATCAGGATGTTTTCTTCCTCCCTTAGGCGGAACATTAACCGTTGTGCCTTCTAAAAGTTTTAATAACCCTTGTTGAACACCTTCACCAGATACATCTCTTGTTATGGAAGGGTTGTCGCTTTTACGTGCAATTTTATCAATCTCATCTATAAAAACAATACCTCTTTCCGCTTTCTCTAGGTTGTAATCCGCTGCCTGTAAAAGACGGGTCAAAATGCTTTCTACATCTTCACCAACATAACCAGCTTCGGTTAATACGGTAGCATCAACTATAGCTAACGGTACATTAAGTAATTTGGCAATAGTCTTTGCCATTAAGGTCTTACCTGTACCGGTCTGACCAACCATAACAATATTACTTTTTTGTATCTCTACATCATCTTCTTTTGAGGAAGGTTGTAATAATCTTTTGTAATGATTGTATACTGCAACAGACATTACCTTTTTGGTACGTTCTTGACCAATTATAAAAGTGTCAAGAAACTCTTTGATCTCTTGTGGTTTTTTTAAAACAAGTTCAGAAGAAAGATCGTTGGTCTTCGTTTGTTTTGATTCTTCTGCTACAATACCATGTGCTTGCTCAATACAACGGTCGCAAATATGTGCGTCAAGACCAGCAATCAACAAGTTTGTCTCTGGTTTTTTTCTGCCGCAAAATGAACACTCTAAATTTTCCTTTGCCATTATCTATCTTCTCAATTCTATACCTAAACGATTTAAAATCGTTTTTGGTTTAAAAATCATCTATTTATTTGAATAAGTTAGTCGAAATTATTTCTTCTCCCTTACCAAAATTTCATCTATCATACCGTATTTAAGAGCTTCATCTGCCTTCATCCAGTAATCACGATCACTATCTTCACGTACTTTTTCGATATCTGTACCAGAGTGTTCGGCAATGATCTGGTAAAGCTCATCTTTTAATTTTAAGATTTCTCTAGCCGTAATTTCAATATCACTGGCTTGACCTTGTGCACCACCTAAAGGTTGGTGGATCATAACACGTGAATGCTGTAAACCACTACGTTTTCCTTTTTCTCCTGCACATAATAATACGGCACCCATTGATGCTGCCATACCTGTACATATTGTTGCTACATCTGGAGAGATAAACTGCATGGTATCATAAATACCTAAACCTGCATAAACACTGCCTCCAGGTGAGTTAATGTAAATTTGAATATCCTTCTTGGCATCTACACTGGCCAAAAACAATAATTGTGCTTGTATAATGTTGGCAACCTGATCATTGATACCGGTCCCCATAAAAATGATGCGGTCCATCATTAAACGCGAATAAACGTCCATTGCTACAATATTCATAGAACGTTCTTCAATAATGTTCGGCGTCATGTTAGTTGGGTACATGCTGCTCATTATAGAATCGTAATATGTGCTACTGATTCCTTGGTCGTTTATAGCGAAATTCTTGAATTCTTTTCCGTAATCCATAAATTGTATGTCTATATTTTTGAGTAAAAAAAGGTGCCGAAAATTATATTTCCGGCACCGTAAAGATACTTAATTTATTGTTTGGAATTATCCGTAAACTTCTTTCACGAAATTTTCATAGGTAACCTCCTTAGTCTTAAGGTTTGCCTTTTCTTTGTAGAGATTCAATAATTTTTGACTCATCAATTGTTCAGACAGTCTTTTTACTTCATCTTGGTTACCTAAAACACGAGCAGCTATAGAATCTAACTCCTCTTCTTTTGGATCTAATTGACCAAATTGTGCCATTTGAGAACGAATAAATCCTTTAGAGAATTCTTTCAATTCATCAAACTGAACTTGCAACTCATTATCGCGAATTATTTTACCTTCAATTAGTTGGTAACGCAATCCTTTTTCTGATTTTGCATACTCTTCAGCTGCTTGCTCTTCAGATAATGGTTCTTCACCGGTCATTTGAATCCACTTGGTCAAGAAACCTGTAGGTAGTTCAAATTTGGTGTTTTCTATAAAGTATTCAGTAACATCGTTCAATAACTTTTGATCTGCCTGTTGCTCAAATTGCTTTTCTGAATCTTCCTTAATACGCTCTTTTAATTCCTTTTCAGATTTTACGCTATCAGGACCAAAAAGCTTATCGAAAAGCTCTTGGTTCAATTCTGCAGCTTCTCTTTCATTAATTTCCGATATAGTAAAGGTAACTTCGGTATCCAATGCTTCGGCTTTTTGCTTGTCAATACCTAAAGCGCTAGATAGCATATGATCTTCTTTAAATAGACCTTTGGTTTTTAGTGTAACAACATCGCCTACTTTTTTACCTTTTAAAGCATCTAAAGCTTTTTTGCTTTTCAATTTGTCCGTTTCGATCATTGTTTTGCTATCGATCTCTTCAGCTTCATTGAAAAAAGTACCACTTACTTCATCGTTTTTGCTAACCTCATCTTTACTGACTAGTTTACCGTATTGTTTTTGGATACGCTCAACTTGCTCGTTGACCATTTTATCGTCAGCTACAATTTTGTATTGGGTTATTGCTTTTTTGGTCTTCAAGGAAACCTCAAAATCAGGTGCAAGCCCTAATTCAAACTCAAACGCCAATTCATCTTGGTCCCAGTCAAAATTGTCTTGTTGTTTTGGTAATGGGTTACCAAGAACATCTAATTTTTCTTCTGTAAGATATTTGTTAAGATTATCTTGTAATAATTTGTTGACCTCATCTACCAATACAGCTTTACCATATTGCTTCTTTATAAGCCCCATAGGAACTTGGCCTTTTCTAAAACCAGGAATATTAGCTTGCTTCTTATAATCCTTTAAAATGGTGTCTACCTTATCTTGGTAATCTTCTTTTGTGATAGCAACTTTAACTACTGCATTTAAATCGTCTATCTGCTCTTTCGTAATATTCATTCCTTAATATCTATTTGCATGTGTAAAATGGGATGCAAAAATACTACATTTTGCAAAGTCAACCAATTTTTTAAAGTATTGAATTTCAAATCACAAGCAACTATGACTTGTCTTCTTTTAACAACGAAAAAAAGATTGATTGTAAAAATGATAGCAAGAGGCTAAAAATCAATGCCCACCAAATGTTTCCGACAGCAAAACCGTCAATGAGGTTGTCTGCCAAAAGAATGATCAAAGCATTTATGATCAGTAAAAAAAGACCAAAAGTTATTACCGTTACCGGTAATGTTAGGATTACCAATATAGGTTTTACCAGTAAATTCAGTATACTGAGTACAACGGCAACTATGACCGCGGTCATAAAACTATCTACTGATACATTAGGTAATACATTTGCTAAGATGATAACAGCAATTGCACTTAAAAGGATTCTCAAAATTAGTTTCATAGGAGTATATTTTATAGGGTTAAAAGTTTAGCCTTGGTCAAAGAAGTTCATTGATTTTTCAAAGAACTGTTCTGGGTTTTCCGCATGTAGCCAATGCCCAGCATTATCGATACTTTCAACAGTAGCTTTTGGAAAGTGTCTTTGTATGGTTTCAAAATCATTTTTAGTGACATATTCAGACTTGTCTCCTCTTAGAAATAAAGTGGGTCCGTCAAAGCTATCCGTACTGTTGATATTGTCCCCAATATCTTCCATTTTTTCACTTAAAACCTCTAGATTAAATTTAAAACGTAGTTTTTTATTTTCATCCCTTTCAAGATTTTTTAATAAAAACTGACGAATACCGGGTTTTGCTAAATGCTTTTTTAATTGCTCATCGGCATCTTTTCTGGATTTTAAATTAGTAGTATCAATGGCATTTAGGCCGTTAATGATATCTTGATGATGTGGCGGATAGTATTTTGGTGCTATATCGGCAATTAATAATTGGCTAATACGCTCAGGATAGGTGCAGGCAAATTGCATGGCGGTCTTACCACCCATTGAATGTCCAATTAAGGCAGTGGTTTCAATTGTATGCGCATCTAAATAATTTAAAAAATCGTTGGCTAAAATGTCATAGTTGAAATCTGGTGAATGAAAGCTTTTGCCGTGATTTCTTTGGTCTATTAGGTGTACGCAGAACCCATTTTCTGCATATTGTGCTCCTAATGTTTTCCAATTATCTAGCATGCCCAGGAAACCGTGTAAAATACATAGGGGTTTGCCTTCGCCTAAAATTACCGAATGTAATATCTGTTTCATTTTAATCTTTGTAAATACATGTTTACTACATTGTCCAGCCCTAAATAAAGTGCTTCACTAATTAGCGCATGGCCAATGGATACCTCTAGTAAGTTAGGAATATTTTTTGCAAAATATTCAATATTGTCCAAGCTTAGGTCATGACCTGCATTGATGCCCAAACCTAGTTCATTTGCTTTTTTTGCAGCTTCTACAAAAGGTAGTATGGCCTTCTCTTTATTTTTTTCATAATCAACGGCATAGCTTTCCGTGTAAAGTTCTATTCGGTCGGTACCAACAACTTTTGCTCCTTCTATCATCTTTGGGTCCGGATCTACGAAAATAGATGTTCTGATTCCGGCAGATTTGAACGTTTTTATAACATCGGTTAAAAATTCTTTATGTTTTATGGTATCCCAACCTGCATTAGAGGTGATTGCATCAACGGAGTCCGGTACTAACGTCACTTGTTCTGGCTTTACTTCTAGTACCAAATCAATAAATTTTGATATTGGGTTGCCTTCTATGTTGAATTCTGTTTGTACCGTTTTTTTTAGATCTCTGGCATCTTGATATCTAATATGCCGTTCATCTGGTCTTGGGTGTATGGTTATACCTTGGGCGCCAAAACTTTCTATGTCTGTAGCTACCTTGAGTAAATTTGGAACATTACCGCCACGGGCATTTCTAAGAGTTGCAATTTTGTTAACGTTAACGCTAAGTTTTGTCATTGTGTCTTATTTACCTTTTAAGAGCATCAAAAATACAAATAAGGCACGCCTTTTGATATTATTAATTGTTATTTTGCGTTATAAATAGGCTTATGCATATTCAAGAACATATCATTACGAACTTACCGGTATTCGATATCAAGGATACTTCTGAAAAAATATTGGAGTTTTTTCAAGACACTACCTATTCCCATATTGCTATATTGGAAGATGGAAGGTTTTTAGGTTTATTTTCCGAGATTGATGCGGACGGTTTATTGCCGGACTCAAAAATAGAAGACTTTAGGTATGAGCTTCAAAGTTTTTTTGCCCGTAGGGAAACCAATTGGCTTGATGTTCTTGAGGTTTTTGCCCGTAACGAGGCTAATTTACTGCCTATTTTGAATGAAAAAGAAGAGGTGGTAGGTTACTATTGCCTTACCGATATTGTTGCCGAGTTTATTGATACCCCTTTCTTTACAGATCCAGGTAGTATTTTGGTAGTGGCTACAGGTATTAAGGATTATTCCTTTAGTGAAATTGCACAAATTGTAGAGAGTAATAATGCCAAACTCATTGGTGGGTTTATTACCGATACCCAAAATGATATCGTACAGGTGACCTTAAAGATTACTGCCAATAACTATAATAAGGTAGTACAGACATTTAGGCGTTATAATTACCATATTTTATTTGGTAATAGTGATGATGAGTTTCTTGAGGATTTGAAAAAACGATCAGATTACTTGGATAAATATCTTAATGTATAATATGAAAGTAGCGGTATACGGTCAAACCTATCAAGATAATGCTATTGAATATCTCATTGAATTGTTAGATGAGTTGAACAAAGTATCTGCAGAAGTTTCCATAGAGAAAGATTTTTACGAACTATATAAGTTGCATGATGAATCTGAAACATTTCCAATATTTACTATGGAAAAAGGTTTGGATGCCACTTTTGATATGTTCGTGAGTTTTGGTGGTGACGGTACCATATTAAGAGCTACAACATTTGTTAAAGACTTAGGTATACCTATAGTAGGTGTAAATACAGGTAGATTGGGATTTTTGTCAACGTTTAAGAAAGAAGATGTTCGTAAAGTAGTGCAAGAATTTAAGCAAGGGGCGTATACTGTGGTAGAACGTAGTTTGGTACAACTGAATACCAAGGAGTTGGATGTTGAGTTCGGGGATTTGAATTTTGCTTTGAACGAAATTACGGTCAGCAGAAAAGACACTACCTCTATGATTACGGTGGAGACCTATTTAAATAATGAATACCTTACCTCTTATTGGGCAGACGGTTTAATAATTTCTACACCAACAGGTTCAACAGGTTATTCATTAAGTTGCGGTGGTCCTGTCATTGTGCCTACTGCTAAATCATTGGTGTTAACGCCAATTGCTCCCCATAACTTAAATGCTAGACCGTTGGTAATATCAGATGATACGGTAATTCGGTTAAAGGTTTCGGGTAGGGAAGATAACCACTTGGTGTCCTTAGACTCTAGAATAGCTTCTTTGGAGAATGGTGAAGAGATAACCATTAGCAAAGCTCCTTTTACAATTAAAATGATAGAATACACTTCAGAAAGTTTTTTAAAGACCTTAAGAAATAAGCTGCTTTGGGGTGAAGATAGACGAAATTGAACCTCCTTTAGAACAATAAATACTTTCAATTGCTGTTTATCCTTTGAGAACATAAAAATTATGGTACCCATTTTTTAGAGCCCTATAGTGCCAATAATTAAAAACCCATTTTATGCGTTATATAACGTTATTGATTCTTTTACTTTCATTTTCGGGTTTGCGATCGCAGACATATGAAGTAGGTATTTTTGCAGGTGGAGCCAATACTATAAGTGATGTAGGTAGAACAAATTATATTTTACCTTCAGATATTGCTTTTGGCGGATTGTTCAAATGGAATATCAGTAAAAGATATGCTTGGAGGGGAAGCTTAACGTACGGCAAATTCACTGCAGATGACAATAAATCTAGTTCTACGGCCAGGCAGCAAAGAGGTTATGTCATAGATAATTCTATTTTAGAAGGTTCGGTTGGGCTAGAGTTTAATTTTGTTGAATATAATTTGCACAAACTGGGTCCGGCATTTACACCTTATTTATATACCGGTCTTACTTACTTTAGATATGATTACCAGTATTTTAATGGTGGTGTTCTTCAAGAAATAAATCAGAAAGAAGGTAGTTTTGCGGTGCCAATGACCGTTGGTTTTAAGTATCGTATCAATCAGTTTCTTATTTTTGGAGGCGAAATAGGGGCTAGGTATACCTTTACCGATAATTTAGATGGTAGTAATCCAGAAGGTTCTAACTTTGAAGAATTCCAATTCGGAAACATTTTTAGTGATGACTGGTATGTTTTTTCTGGATTAACCTTGACCTATACTTTTGGCAGAAAGCCTTGTATGGATTGTTTTGAGTAAATATAAAGATGAGCGATAGTAACGAAATTGACAAGCTGAATGTTCCAAAGCACCTTGCTATTATTATGGACGGTAATGGTAGATGGGCAAAAGAACGTGGTAAACTAAGGGTGTTTGGTCATGAACATGGGGTAAAGACCGTTAGGATAGTTGTAGAACAATGCGCTCAATTAAAAATAGATTTTCTTACACTTTATACATTTTCAACAGAAAATTGGAACAGACCAAAGATAGAAGTGCAAACACTTATGCGCCTTTTGGTCTCATCTTTAAAGAAAGAACTTAAAACTTTTAACAAAAATAACATACGTTTAAATACTATTGGCAACATAGATGCATTGCCTGCAAAAGCTTATAAGGAGTTGGTAGATGTAATGGAGCAAACTAAGCAAAATACAGGGATGACATTGACCCTTGCCTTAAGTTACGGGGCTCGCGAAGAGCTACAGTCTATGGTCAAAGAGATCAGTACCAAAGTTAAAAATAATATAATTTCAGTTGAAAACATTGACCAAGACATTATAAATAGCCATCTTTACACGCATGATTTGCCTGACGTAGACTTACTTATCCGTACTAGTGGAGAACATCGGATCAGTAATTTTTTATTATGGCAAATAGCTTATGCGGAGTTATATTTTATTGATGTATATTGGCCTGATTTTAGAGAGCATCACTTAGTGGAGGCCATCAAAAACTACCAGAACAGAGAACGAAGATTTGGAAAAACTAGCGAACAACTCACTTAAAGATATGACTAGGTTCATATCCTTGAACCAATTTTTAACCACCCTTTTATTTTTAACCACCTTTATTGCCGCTGCACAGGATCAATCTTATGAAGATGGCAAAAGTTATATTTTAGGAGGGTTAGATGTAACTGGTCTTCAAAGTTATAACGAGCAAACGGTTAAAACCTATACAGGTTTAAGAGTAGGGCAGCCTATAACGTTGCCAGGAGAACAAATTAGTGAAGTCATTAAAAAACTTTGGGGTCTAGAACTTTTTAGTGAAATTGACATTTTCATTACCAATATAGAGGAGAATACTGTTTTCTTAGAGTTGAATATTATTGAAAGACCTACCTTGACCAATGTTAAGTTTTATGGTGTTAAAAAAGGTAAGGTAGAAAGTCTTATTAAGGATACAGATCTAAAAAAAGGAAAGAAAATTACTGAAAGTTTTATTTCCAATTCAAAAAACTATATTACTAATAAGTATAAGAAGCAAGGTTATTTAAATGCTGAGGTTACTATAGCCACTTCTAAGGATACAACGGATACCAATACCCAGAATATGGTGGTAAACGTTAATAAAGGTGATAAAGTAAAGATTCGTAGTATTAGTTTTGAGGGTAATGAGCAATTATCCGATAAAAAATTACGTAAAGCGTTAAAGAATACAAAGCAGAAAAAATTAGGTCGTTTTTGGAAAAAATCGAAATATATTGAAGAAGATTATGAAGAGGATCTTGGTCTTTTGATTGATAAATTTGCTGAAAATGGTTATCGTGATGCTAGGGTAATTTCTGATTCTATTATTAAAGTCGATGAAAATAATATCGATTTAAAGATTAAAGTGGAAGAAGGCGATAAATACTACTTTGGTAATATTGATTTTGTGGGTAATACCGTTTATACCGATCGTCAATTGAATCAAGTGTTGGGTATTAGAAAGGGAGATACCTATAATGGTGTGTTATTGCGTGAGAGAATTGCGGATAATTCTAAACCAGACCCTAATGATGTCACTAGTTTGTATCAAAATAATGGTTATTTGTTCTCGACCATTAATCCTGTAGAAATTTCTGCCGCTAATGATACTATTGATTTTGAAATTAGGATTATAGAAGGTAAAGAAACGTTTTTAAACCATGTAACCGTTTCTGGTAATGATAAGACAAATGACCATGTCATCTATCGTGAACTGCGTACAAGACCAGGTCAAAAGTATAATAAGGCAGATATTATCAGAAGTATTCGTGAGTTAGGTCAGTTGGGCTTTTTCGATGCTGAACAAATTACTCCAGATGTATTGAACGCCAATCCTAATGAGGGTACTGTAGATTTAGCTTGGAGTCTGGTAGAATCTGGGTCAAGTCAAATAGAACTACAAGGTGGTTATGGTGGCGGTGGCTTCATTGGTACTTTAGGATTATCTTTTAGTAATTTCTCTATTCAGAATTTATTCAAAGGAGAAAAATATAAGCCGGTACCTATGGGTGATGGTCAAACATTTGCGCTACGTTTACAGGCCAGTCAAACGTATAGAGTCTATAGCTTAAACTTTGCTGAGCCATGGTTGGGTGGTAAAAAACCGGTACGTTTTAACCTTAGTATGTCTAGAACACAGCAATTTGCTGCTCAATATGATAGCAGTGGAGATATAGATGTTCAGAAAGATCAACAATTTTCCATTACGGGTATTACGGCCGGTTTGGCAAAACGTGTACAATGGCCAGATGATTTCTTTACTATTTCACATTCCTTAAGTTACCAGTTATATGATTTTAGAAACTATAATATTGGTCTATTTAACTTTGGTGATGGTAAGGCAAATTCATTAGCGTATACTTTTGGTATCTCTAGAAGCTCACAAGGACCAAGTAGAATATTTCCTATGTCCGGATCAACATTTGAAATGTCCGCCAAATTTACACCACCATGGTCTTTGTTCAGTAACAAGGATTATAGATCATTACAAGATCGATCTAATGAAATAGAAAGTATTCCTGCTGCAAGTAGAACTAGTACGGAACAGGCAGAACTTGAGAGTCTTGATCAGGAGAGATTTAGGTGGTTAGAGTACTACAAAGTTAAATTTAAAGGAGATTGGTATACTACTTTGGTAGATAAATTGGTGTTGCGCAGTAATGCTGAATTTGGTTTCCTTGGTAATTATAACAGTGCTGTAGGAGATGTGCCTTTTGAACGTTTTTATGTAGGTGGTGATGGTTTAGGTAACTTTACATTAGATGGTAGAGATGTAGTACAATTAAGAGGTTATGACAATCAATCTATAACCCCTTATTCTGAAGGGGCAACTTCACCCGATGGTGCTTTGATCTATAATAAATTCTCTTTAGAGCTTAGATATCCTTTGACTCTGAAGCCGTCTGCATCCATTTACGGACTAGCATTTTTAGAAGGTGGTAATGCCTTCAACAATTTTCAAGAGTTTAATCCGTTTGAATTAAAACGATCGGCCGGTGTGGGGCTGCGCATCTTTATGCCAGCATTTGGTTTACTTGGTATTGACTTTGGTTACGGATTCGACGAAGACTACGTGCCAGGTTCTGTAGGACCAAGCGGATGGCAAACGCACTTCATCATTGGTCAACAGTTTTAATTTTCATTGAATTATTATCATTGTGCTTTTTGCTAATCCTTTAATTTTAAAAGATTTAGTAATTTTGGCACGATATTTTCTATAGGATTAAACGAGATTAACAATGAGTACAAAAAGAAAAGTTCTATTAGTTGTATCGGTCATTTGTATGACAATACAGGGTTTTGCCCAACGTGGTGTAAGAATGGCTTATGTGGATATGGAGTACATCTTGCAAAATGTAGAGGAGTACAGAGAGGCAACAGAACAGTTAGAGACTAAAGTGCAACGTTGGAAAGTTGAAGTAGAGCAGAAGCAGAGTATTGTTGAGCAGATGAAAAAGGATTTAATGGCGGAGAAAGTGCTATTAACACCTGAGCTTATAGAAGAACGGGAAGAAGAAATACAGATTTTGGAACGTGAAATGATCGAGTATCAACAAGATCGTTTTGGACCTCAAGGGGACTTGGTGTTGCAAAAAAGAAGGTTGATTCAGCCTATACAAGATCAAGTGTTCAATGAAGTTCAGAAAATTGGAGCTAATAAAAAGTATGATTTTATTTTTGATAAATCTGCGGATGTTGTAATGTTGTATTCCGAAAAAAGGCATGATATTAGTGATTTAGTGCTTAGGGGTATTGCTAGAACAAGAAAAATTAGCAAACCTGCTAAAAAGTCAAATGATCGTAGTAGATTAGATGATTTTGAGGGCGAAGAAGAGGAAGAAATTAGTGAAGTTTTGCAAGATCGTTTAGATAAAGCGGCACAAGCTGCTGAAACTAGGGAGAAAAGTGCAGCAGATGCCAAAGCGGAACAATTGAAATTACGTGAAGAGCGTAAAAAAGCCTACGAGGAAAGAAGAAAAAAGTTATTGGAGGAGCGCGAGGCTAAAAGACAAGAAAAGTTAAAGGAAAGAAACGATAATAAAGAAGAAGAAAATAGCGATACCGAAAAAGATGATAACGGTACTATTTAAATAGGTTTAACGACCGCACATTAACACTCAAAATTGAATTAAAATTACACTCATGAAACAAGTAAAACAAATTGTGGTAGCCTTATTGTTGTTCGTAGCAACGACAAGTTTTGTAAATGCCCAAAGTAAAGTAGCTCACATAGATGTTACTCAATTATTGTCTGCAATGCCAGAGATGAAAGCTGCAGAAGCAGAGCTTAAGAAATTACAAGAAACTTATAATGCCGATATTCAAGCTTCAATGACAGAATTGCGTAACAAGTTTACTCAATATCAAAATGAAGCAGCTTCTAAGTCAAAGGAAGAGAATGATAAGAGAGCAGTAGAGTTACAAGGCTATGAAAAGAATATTGGTGAGGCGCAACAAGCTGCTCAGCAAGAATTCCAAAAGAAGCAAGCAGAATTGTTTGCTCCAATTTCAGAAAAAGCGAAAGCTGCTATTGAAAAAGTTGCCGCAGCACAGGGGTTCGACTACGTAATTGATGCACAAGCAGGTGGTGGTTTGATCGTTGCAAAAGGTAAAGATCTTTTACCAGATGTTAAGAAACAATTAGGTTTCTAAATAGAAACCATGATAATAAAGAAAAAGCCATCAAATTTAGATGGCTTTTTTTTATACTCCTATTTTTCTTTTAATATTTGTCCAGCGTAGCTTTCTGAAAAACTTACCTTCTTCTTCTGTGACCAAATAAATATTGTTGTTTTTACTGGCATTTATGTAGCCGACCATATTATTCCAGAATGATTTAATGGAATTGTTCTTCAAGGCCATTTTCAAAGAGGCAATAATTGTAATTGTAAATCCATAACGCATACTGTACATTGCTTTTCCCTGTAACCTTTTAGCTTTGGCGTTATAGGCTTTTCCTGTGGGTCTTAAGTGCTTTACCTTAAGTTCATCGTCGGTGTGCAATGAAAAGCCGTTATATCGCGCTAATAGTTCGTCTACGGTATCCCAGCCCATGGCATTTTTTAAGCCTCCTATTGACTTAAAACAATCTTTGGAATATGCTTTTATGGCACCTCTAATGTGGTCTTTGTCCATAGGATGGTTTAAAACCCATTCTCCGTTATTTTTTTGCTCATAAATGAATCCGCCACAAATCCCTAAATTTTTCTTTAGTTTGAAATGATTACTGATGGTTTCAAAATAATTGGAGGGCAAAATTAGATCGGCATCTAGTTTTACTATAAAGTTGTAATTTTCATCAAGCTGTTCCAAACCTTTGTTGAAAGCATTTACCACCTTACTTCCTGGCATATGCTGAGCTGATGATATTGAATTTATTTTTTTGAAAACACTACTTTTAAGGGTGTATTCATTTATGATATTTTCAGTATTATCAGTAGAATTGTCATTGACAAGAATTACTTTCTTGGGTGCTAATGTTTGCTCCAGAACGGAGTCTAAGGTTTTCTGTAAAAAATCCTCTTCATTATGTATGGGTATCACCACGTAGTAATCCATAGTTTTTTTGTGCCTTATTTTCGCGTAGCGTACACAATATAATACCTTGGCGTAAATAGCCTTAAAAATGGTCTGAAACCAAGTTTCTTTACAGGATTGGTCCACTTCATAGAATCTTGAATTTCCCAACCTGCTTTTTCTAGAAGCCAATCAAATTGCCAATCTTCAAATTCGTGGTAATGTCTGTCCCATTTATCGGTTTTGCTTCTGTATGCTGGTGAAAACCATAATTTCAATGGTATACTAGTCACTAATTTTTTGGAAGTTGTATTGTTCAATAAATGTAACGGGGCCAAAAGATGCTCAAAAATTTCAAAAGCTGTTAGAACATCTGCATTGGTTTTGGTTACGGCATCAAAATTGAAATCTAGATCTTCGCCTTTGGTATTAGTAACTTGGTAGCCATCTTGGCGCATTATCTCAGTAAACGGATTTTCTACCCCTAAATCCAGAATAGATTCAGAGGGGTCAATATGTTTTCGTAAAAACTGAAGAGTATGTTTATAGCGTTTGTTCGGAAAGCTGTTTTCGTACATGTTTAAATTCTGTATACCATTGCATTGACGTTCATTCCGGCGCCAACACTAGCAAAGATAACAACATCTCCCTTTTTAATTTCCTGATTTTCTAATTTACCTGCTTTAACTATATCAAATAGTGTTGGTATGGTTGCCACTGAGCTATTGCCAAGCTTGGATATACTCATTGGCATAATACCTTCCGGCATTTCTTTATCATATATTTTGTAGAAGCGTTTTACTATGGCTTCATCCATCTTTTCGTTGGCTTGGTGAATAAAAATCTTTTTTACTTCGTCAATTCTTATACCGCTACTATCTAAGCATGAAGCCATTGCTGATGGTACGTTGGTAACGGCAAATTCATAAATTTTTCTACCGAACATTTTAATATAGTATGCCTTTTTTTCATCTTCTTTATTATAGGAGTCGCCAAAGAAAAGGAAATTGGCTTCATCATTGGCATAGGTGGCAGATTCGTGGGCGATAATTTCACCTCCGTCATCTGATCTTTCAACTATGGTGGCTCCTGCACCATCTGCATAGATCATGGAGTCCCGATCATAGTCGTCAACTATTCTTGATAATGTTTCGGCACCTATTACCATACATTTATTGGCTATACCACTTTTTATAAAGGCGTTAGCTTGAATCATACCTTCTAACCAACCTGGGCAACCAAAAATCAGATCATAGGCCACACATTTTGGATTGTTGATCTTTAATTTATGTTTCACCCTTGTGGCCAAGCTAGGTAAAGTGTCACCTTGTATATAGCCATCTTTTAGGTCTCCGAAATTATGCGCAACAATAATATAGTCTAGGGTTTCTTTGTCTAGCTGTGCATTATTTATGGCTTTTTCTGCTGCAAAAAATGCAAGGTCCGATGCGTTATACTCTTTTGGGGCATATCTTCTTTCTTCAATACCGGTAATGGCTTTAAATTTTTTAATAATGACCTCGTTATCTTGCTTAAACGCTGTACCGTCTAAGTTTAAAAAATGGTGGTCATTAAAATCTTTATTGGAAACTTTGAGTTCGGGAATATAGCTACCCGTACCCGTAATTGATATGCTCATCTGTAATTATTGAATTGTAATTGAAATATAATGAAATGACGTAAAAATTATATGCATGCATAATAAATTTTACGATGGTCAGTTCATTATTTTTTAAAATGATGCAACTAAAAAAGCCTTTTCAAAATCTAGAAAAGGCATTAAAATATGGTGATTAGAGAGTTATTCCGTTTCCATATATGCTTCAATAGGAGCGCATGTACATATTAAATTACGGTCTCCATATGCATCATCAACTCTTCTAACAGATGGCCAAAATTTATTCTCGGCTACATAAGGTAATGGAAAAGATGCCTTTTGTCTTGAATATGGAAAATTCCATTCATCTGTTGTTGTCATTTCTAATGTATGCGGTGCATTCTTAAGCACGTTATTGGGCTCATCAGCACTAGATTCATCTATTTCTGCACGAATGGATGCCATGGCATCGCAAAATCTATCTAACTCCGCTAGGTTTTCACTTTCGGTAGGCTCTATCATAACCGTACCAGCTACAGGAAAAGAAACTGTTGGAGCATGAAAACCATAATCCATAAGTCGCTTGGCAATATCCGTAACTTCTATTCCGTTTTTCTTGAAAGGTCTACAGTCCAAAATCATTTCGTGGGCTGCGCGTCCTTTTTCGCCTGTGTATAGAACATCAAACTTACCTTCAAGTTTATGTTTGATATAATTGGCGTTCAAAATGGCGATTTTTGTGGATTGGGTTAAGCCTTGTTCCCCTAGCATCTTAATATATCCATAAGATATTAGGCATACCAAAGAACTACCCCATGGCGCAGCAGAAATAGCTGTTATAGCATCTTTTCCTCCGGTCTCTATAACAGGGTTGCTAGGTAAAAACGGAACCAACTGGGGTGCAACACAAATAGGACCTACGCCAGGACCGCCACCACCGTGAGGTATGGCAAACGTTTTGTGCAGGTTTAAGTGGCAAACATCTGCACCTATAGTTGCAGGATTGGTCAACCCAACTTGGGCGTTCATATTTGCACCATCCATATAGACTTGACCACCATGGTCATGTATTATTTTTGTAATCTGCTTTATGGACGACTCAAAAACCCCATGAGTAGAAGGATAAGTAACCATTAATGCGGCTAATTTATCTGAATGTAATTTTGCTTTTTCTTCTAAATCGGCAACATCTATATTGCCTTTTTCATCGGTCTTTGTAACTATGACCTTCATGCCTGCCATAACTGCCGATGCCGGATTGGTACCATGGGCAGATGAAGGTATAAGGCAAATATTTCTTTCAGCTTCTCCTCTAGATTCGTGGTATGCTCTAATGACCATTAATCCTGCATATTCACCTTGTGCGCCGGAATTTGGTTGTAAAGAAGTATCTGCAAATCCTGTTATTGTAGATAGGTCTTTGGCAAGTTCACGTAAAATGGTTTGGTACCCTTCTGCCTGGTCTACTGGTACAAATGGATGGATATTGCCCCAGTTAGATGAACTTAACGGTAGCATTTCACTAGCCGCATTTAACTTCATGGTACAACTACCCAAAGAAATCATACTATGATTTAAGGCCAAGTCTTTGCGCTCCAATTTTTTAATGTAGCGCATTAATTCTGTTTCTGAGTGATAGGAATTAAAAACCTTGTTCTCCATAAATGAACTGCTACGTTCAATATTTTCAGGTATTGATGTGGAACTTAATAGTTCTGTGATTTCAGATGACTTTTTACCTACAGCTTCGGCAAAAATTGAAATAATTTGGTTAAGATCTTTTAGTGAAGTAGCTTCATTTACGGCAATTGAAATGGTGTCGTTATCCACATAGTAGAAATTAACTTCATTGGCTTCTGCGATGGGGCGAACTTTTTGTGAATCTGCCTTAACCGTGATAGTATCAAAATAAGCAGTATTTACTTGATACAAGCCTAAATTTTCAAGAGCATCTGTTAAAGTAACTGCGGTAGCATGAATTTTAGATGCAATATATCTTAATCCTTTTGGACCATGGTACACGCCATACATACCTGCCATAACCGCCAATAATACTTGAGCGGTGCATATATTTGATGTGGCTTTATCTCTTTTTATGTGTTGTTCCCTAGTTTGCAAAGCCATTCTTAGCGCAGGTTTGCCATCGGTATCTTTGGTGACACCGATTATTCTACCGGGAATATTTCTTTTAAATTCTTCTTTCGTGGCAAAGAATGCTGCGTGAGGTCCGCCATAACCTAAAGGAATACCAAAGCGTTGGGTGGTACCTACTACAACATCTACCCCAAATTCACCTGGAGGTGTTAATAGAACTAAGCTCATAATATCGGCAGCCACAGCTACCTTAATGTCATTCTCCTTTGCTTTGGATACAAATGAGGAATAATCATAGACTTGACCATATTTCCCTGGGTATTGTAACAATGCACCGTAAAAATCCGAACTAAAATCAAACTCATCATGCTTGCCAATTACTAATTCGATACCTAGTGGAATTGAACGCGTTTTTAGTAGGGACAACGTTTGTGGTAATATTTCTTCCGAAACAAAGAACTTTACTACTGCGCTTTTTTTCTGCTCTCTACTTCTAACGTCAAAAAGCATAGTCATAGCTTCTGCAGCAGCGGTGCTTTCATCCAGCAAAGAGGCATTTGCCAGTTCCATACCCGTTAAGTCGGAAACAATGGTCTGGAAATTTAAAAGCGCTTCTAGTCTGCCTTGTGCAATTTCTGCTTGGTACGGAGTATAGGCTGTATACCAACCTGGGTTTTCAAGAATGTTTCTTTTGATGACAGACGGTATTAAACTTTCATGGTAACCTAAACCAATGTATGTTCTAAATACCTTATTTTTCTTGGACAAAGCCTCACTATGCGCAAGAAACTTATGTTCGCTCATTGGTGGGTCAAGCTTTAAGGGCTCCTTTAAACGAATATGATCAGGTATGGTCTCAAAAATAAGCTGTTCCAAATTTTCAACACCTACAGTATTGAACATACTGTTTAAGTCTTCTTCCCTTATGCCGATATGGCGTAGAGCAAACACGTCAGTCTTCATAGATACGATTGTTATATAAAGTGCAAAATTACCACTTTTATGTGTTTAATTTGTGCTTGGTTGGGCGCCTAATGGTGAAAGTTTTTAACCAAAACCTAGGGTTATAAACACTTTAACTATTTTTGTTCAATGACCATAATCAAAAAGATTTTTGATTTTTACTTAGATGCTAGTATTCACGTGTCTTTAGGGGTGTTTAGTTTAGTTCATGTTACTGCATTGACCTTAAACATAAACGTACCGCCAGAGCTTTATTTTTTTATCTTTTTTGGGTCAATAGCGTGCTATAATTTTGTAAAATTTGGGGTAGAGGCAGAAAAGTATTTTCTAGTTACCAATACCTATCAAAAAAACATTCAATTTTTTAGCCTTGGGTGCTTGCTTGTTGCTGGCTATCAATTGTTATTTCTTTCTGAAAGGGTTTTTGTAGGATTATTGGTATTAGCTGCAATTACGGGTCTTTATGCGCTTCCGGTCTTGCCCAGGCATAAAAACTTTAGAAGCTTAAGCGGACTGAAGATTTTAATTGTCGCTGCCGTTTGGGCAGGTACAACCGTAATACTGCCAGCTATTTCAGTACTTGATACTATTTCGTGGAATATAAAGGTAGAAACGGTTCAGCGATTTCTGTTTGTGCTAATACTTCTGATTCCTTTTGAAATAAGAGATTTAAAATATGATAGCTTGCTATTAAAGACCTTACCACAGAGGGTAGGCGTTAAAGGAGCAAAAATTATAGGTTATGTATGGATTGCACTCTTTTACGGCGCTTCATTTTTAAAAAAGGACTTGGACATAAACCGAATGTTGGCAATGACTATAGTATGTTCAATACTAATTCTTGTAATTTATAAGACAAAAAAGGAGCAAAGTAAATATTTCTCTTCTTTTTGGGTAGAGGCAATACCTTTATTCTGGTGGCTGTTATTTGTTTTTGTAGAGAGGTTGGTTATTTAGCTTTGTTGAAGGTTTCTTTCATTTTTTTCTTGTCTTCATCAGACAAAACAGCTATCCTTGCTTGATTACAAAGCGATGTTAATTTAGTATTGTTTTTACTGTGTTTTGCACAGGTTTTACATATAAGTAAATGAAACTTCAACTTTATTTTTTCCCAAAAAGTCGCTTCTTTATATTGGGCTTTATTGCAAATATTTGCAGCCTTTTCACACGAAATCATCATAATTAAAACCAATTTTGATTTAAACAACCCATTAAGCTAGTTCTAGCTCTATGTATCATTACCCAAAGGTTAGACGCATTAATTCCTAAAGCATTACAAATATCTTCAGTTTCCATACCTTGAATAGTTTTCATGATAAAAACCTCGGCTTGTTTTTTAGGTAATTTGGAAATGCAATTTTGAATAGCAAGACCAAGTTCTTCATTTTCAAGTAGGTCATTTTCAAAATTACTATTGGGATCGGCTATGCGCTCTTCGATCCAATCTCCTTCGGCATCGGTTTGTGAGCTGTAGCTCATACGTACCTCGGCCTTTCCTTTTTTTGAGTTTGCTTTTCGGTAATGGTCAATGACTTTACGCTTTAATATGGCGATCAGCCATGTGCGTTCAGCAGCATCGCCTTTAAAGTTTTTAGCAGATTTTAATCCGGCAATAAAAGTATCTTGAACAAGATCTTTTGCAATTTCAGCATCGCTTACCCTAGTTACGGCGTAATTAAAAAGGTAATCTGCATAGAGATCTACCCACTTGTCTGGATTGAGGTTTTGTATTTCCATTTTTTCTGCATTTCAAAAGTAAAATAATTTTAGGTATAATGTTTACTTTTGGTAACAAACACTTTAATCATGAGAAATATACTATTATTTGTTCTAATTATCAGTAGTCAGTGTGTTTTAGCACAAATAGAGTCGCAACCAATATCGAAGTTTAACGGATTTGATAGCGCTAAGGAAATACTGTTAGATGTTAGAACGCCACAAGAATATAAAGAAGGTAGTATACATGGTGCAATCAATATTAACTGGCTTTCTAATGATTTTGACGAAAAAGTGACAAAACTTGATAAGACTAAAAAAGTTTATGTCTTCTGCAAAAAGGGAGGTAGAAGTTTAAAATCTCAAGCAAGATTGGTAGAATTGGGATTTAATAATGTTGTAGACCTACAGGGTGGATATGATGCTTATTCCAGTAAGGACTGAGTCTTTTTATAGTGTCAGCATAATTATTGAGATTTAAAGTTCAGCAAGAATTCTGGTCAATTGGTTATCTCTAATTGGTTTAACTATATAATCTGTTACCTGGTTGATCTTCTTAGTCTTGTCAAAGTCAACAAGGTCTACGGATGATGATAATATATATACCGTTATTTTTTTGGCTAGGTTGGGAATTAGACTTTCGTATTGCTGCATGAACCCGTAGCCATCCATTACGGGCATATTTATATCTAAAAATATGACGTCTGGTAACTCTTGGTCATTATTGATGTTGGCTTTTAAAAATGTCATTGCCTCTGCACCATCTGTGAAAGGAATAATATGGTTAACAGATTTATGTACTTGCAAGGTGTGTAAAATGGTGTATTGAAAAACATCATCATCATCTATAATACATACATTTATATTATTTTTCATTTTGTTTTTAATTTAGTGTTATAATAAAAGTTGAACCTATATTAACGTCACTTTCTGCGGTTATTGATCCTCCCATAGCCAATACTTGTGCTTTAGTTATAAATAGTCCTATTCCTTTTGATTCTGGGTGCTTATGAAAAACCTGGTTAAGTCCAAATAACTTATTGCCATGATTTTTCAAATCTATACCTAAGCCATTATCTTTAAACTCTAATACAGTTCTATTATTATCTTTTTTTGAAGTGATGAAAATCTGCGGAACTCTATCAGGTGATCTGTACTTTATGGCATTGCTTATTAAATTTAAGAATATACTTTCTAAATAAATAGGGTTGTAATCTACGTTTTTAGCTTTAGAGAAATCATAAGTTATTTTAGCCTTAGTTTCTATTAAAGTTGCTGCTAGTGTTTGTTTTGTTTTGAGCAATACTTGTTCAAATTCTAATTTAGGCATGATTTCAACACCATTCTTTTTTATGGTAATGGTTTCTACTAGAGCGTTTAAGGTTTCGGTAAGGCGTTCTATTACAATTTCAAATTTTTCAAATATTTCGATTTTTTTACCTTCACTTTGCGTTTTGTTATAAAGCTTCAGTAAAGCATTTAGATTGCTTACCGGAGCACGCAGGTTGTGTGATGTTATTTGGTTGAATTCTGCTAACTGTTTGTTTTGGGCAGTAAGTTTTATAGTAGATTCTTCCAAATTTTTATTGGTTTCCAGAATCTTTTGCTGGGCTAAAATTTCTTCGGTAATATCTCTACTTGATCCAATAATTTTTGTGGCGTTGCCTTCCTTGTCGGTAATGACTTTGCCGACAATTTCGCTGAACCGTATTTCACCGTCCTCATGTAGGATGCGCTGTGTGAATTTTTCAAATTTTTTGGTAGCAATGGCATTTTGCTTTTTGTGCATTACTAACTCTCGATCTGCTGGATGTGTATGGGATAAGAGCAAATCAAAATTCATGGTAATGCCCATTTCAAAACCAAAAATTCTATACATATTATTGGACCATATAAAAGAGCCATTGCCGACGTTTAATTGCCAATATCCGATCATTGCCAGCTCTTCTGCAAAATTTAACATATGGTTTTTTTCCAATATGTCTTTTTCAATTTTTAGCTTTTCGGTGATGTCCTGGGCTGTGCCTACCATTTCAACGACTTTTCCTAAATGATTTTTTTTAGTTTCGGCTCGTGATTCAATGGAGCGAATTGTACCATCGTCTAAAATGATACGAAATGATAATAATTTAATTTTCTCGTTACCATTGATGGATTCTGTAATTAACGTTTTAACCTGGGCTATATCGTCTGGGTGTATCTGTGAGTAAAACTTTTCCATGTTAATGGTAGCGTCTAATTCTAAACGATAAATTTTATACAGATTGTCTGACCATTTTAAAATATCCCGATCTAAGTCCCAATGCCAAGATCCCATGTTGGAAATTTCTTCAGCATAGGATAGAAGTTGATTCTTTTCTTTAATCTCTTTACGGGCTTTAACCTTGTCGGTTACATCTTGTGTAGATCCAATTAATTCTAAAATATTTCCATGTTTATCTTCTATGACTTCAGCGATTAATTCTAAAGATCGAATTGAGTTAGCACCTTTTATTATACGAAAGGTTAATATTTTCTCACTTTTGCGTGTTTCTAGAATTTTGGCAATGTGATTATTAACTTTATCCACATCATTAGGGTGTACTCTAGATAAAAATAATTCAATTGTAATTGGAGTGTGTAAATCTATACCGTAGATCTGGTAAAGATTGTCTGACCAAGTTGAGACCCCAGTGCCTGGATTCCATTTCCAGGATCCCATCATTGCCATTTCTTCGGATACAGAAAGTAAACGGTTTTTTTCCTTTAATTCTTTTTCGGTTCTTATAAGGCTAGTTATATCTTGGCATGTTCCTGACATTTCAAGAACTTCCCCATTTTGGTTTCTAACTATTTTACCAATGGATTTTATCGTTTTTATTGAACCATCATTTAATTGAATTTTATAAGTGGAATTTGGAAAATCACCGGCAATTATGGCATTTGAAAGTTTTGTGGATATAGCTGCACGGTCATCTTTATGTATATAACTTATATAGGTTTCAAAATTTAGAGGTTTGTTTTTATCGTGACCATATATAGCATGTAAATTATCTGACCAATACACTTCATTAGAGGCGGTATTCCAATGCCAATAACCGATTTTGGCCATTTTTTCGGCACTGTTCAGCTGATGGTTTTTTTGAGCAAGTACCAATTCTTTGGTTTGGTTTTCTGTAATGTCTAAGCAGGCGCCTAAAAGCTCTTGTAAACCATCTTGTGCATTATAAGTGGCTTTACCTAAGATTTGAACGGTCTTAATGATGTTATTGTCCGTAATAATTCTATGGGTATAATCGTGGAACTTATGTTCGCTAATAGATTGGTCTATTTTTGTTTTTATAATGTCTTTGTCCGCTGGATGAATTTTATCAAAATAAGTATCAAAAGTTATCTTTTTCTCTTTTGGAATATCAAATATGGTGTATAAGTTGTCTGACCAAAACACATCATCTGTTTCCGGTTTGTATTTCCAATAACCCATGGTTGTCAAATTCTCGGCAAAATCTAACAGCTGATTTTTTTCCTTTAATTCTTTTTCAACATCCAATCTCTTGGTTATATCTTGTGTGGTTCCTATTAACTCTACAACCTCGCCTTTATCATTAGTTAAGGCATCTGAGACTACCCTAACTGTTTTAATTGTATTATTTTTTAAAATAATACGATGTGTAAAAGTGTGAGATTTCTTTTCCTTGATTGTTTCTTCAAGTTTTTCTTTAATAAGTCCTATGTCTTCTGGATGAATGAATTTTTTTAATTTTTCAAAATTCATTTTTTCACCTATACCCAGGTTGAAAATAGTATACAGATTGTCTGACCATTTAAATTCTCCATTTGCTATTGTAAATTGCCATGAACCTGCTTTATTAATGCTTTCAGAAAGCTCTAATTGTTGTTTTTTTTCAGATAATTCTTGTTCTTTAGCTACCTGCTCTGTAATATCTTGACAGGTGCCCATTAAGGAAACAACATCGCCTTTTTCATTAATTATGACTTTCCCTGAAGAGTTAAGGGTTTTTATGATGCCATCTGCTAATTGAATACGGTATATAGATTCTGGAAATATTTTATTCTTTAATGCACTTTCAAACTTGGCGGAAATTTTTTTTCTGTCTTCTTTGTGAACATAATTCAAGTAGACATCATATGATATTGGAGTATCTCTTTTGTGGTCAAAAATAGTATAGAAATTATCGGACCAAATTAATTCATCTGTGATAATGTTCCATTTCCACGATCCTGAATTTGCTAGAATTTCCGCGGTATTTAATTGCTCTGTATATTGAACCGTTTCAATATTTGAATTTTCAAATTGAGAAACCTCTACCGTAGTTCCGTGAAGATTAGTGCAACGCCCAGCTTTGAAAATAGGTTGAACAGTAGTGCGCAAATTGCGCTTTTGGCCTTGTTTTGTTAGAATTTCATAAGATATTTCAAATGGTATGCCTTCATTAATAGCTTCTTTATGCAAATTGAAAAGGAGTTCTTTTTGAAATACGTTAGTGCAATTGCCATATAATCCCTCTATTGATGGAGAAAAGCTAAGAGGGACTTGGTGAATTTCTTTTAAATCATCGTTCCAATAAACGGAATTGGATGTTAAGTCTAACTGAAATATACCAATTTGAGCAACTTTTTTGGTTGCTGAAAATAGTTTGTTCTTTTCTAAAAGAGTGTTCTCTTTCTCCATTTCAAAAAGTGTTTAATAATGGCCGACTAAGACGTGTGGTATAAACAGTGGTTGTAAATTCTGGTATTGATACTTACAATATAATGCTTAAATATTTGAAAAAGAGTATGTTTTTATAATTATTAGGCCTTTTTAGAAGGCTGTAGGCCTTAATGCACATATATTTTACGGTACATGTTTTCAAGCCTACTACATGCACATGTTGGTAAAAGAACAGCTATTAAAATACATGTTGATTATATATTTTAATAGCTGTTATAAAGTGTTTCAGTATGTTAACTGGTAAGTAGACCGGCACGTTCTAATAATGCCTCAACTTTAGGTTCTGCACCTCTAAATCTTTTGTAAAGCACCATAGGATTTTCTGTGCCTCCTTGTGAAAGTACATGGTCTTTAAACTTGGTGGCAACCTCTTTATTGAAAATTCCCTCTTCCTTAAAATAGGCAAAAGCATCTGCATCTAACACTTCTGCCCATTTGTAACTATAGTAACCAGATGAATATCCGCCTTGAAAAATGTGGGAGAAAGCTGTGCTCATGCAAGTCTCAGGGGTGTCTGGGTATAGACTGGTATCTTTAAATGCTTCATCTTCATGAGCCTTTACATTGGTAATGCTTGTTGGGTTTATTCCGTGCCATGACATATCCAATAACCCAAAACTCAACTGACGTAGCGTCTGCATACCTTCTTGGAAAGTTGCAGATTCTTTTATTTTTTCAACCAGTTCCATCGGTATGGTTTCACCAGTTTCGTAATGCTTGGCAAATAGTTCTAAAGCTTCTTTTTCATAGCACCAGTTTTCTAAAACCTGACTAGGTAATTCTACGAAATCCCAAAATACAGAAGTTCCTGATAGGCTAGGGTAGGTAGTGTTCGCCAACATGCCGTGTAAGCCATGTCCAAATTCATGGAATAAGGTAGTAACCTCGTTAAAAGTCAGTAATGAAGGCTTGCTTTTTGTTGAGGGTGTAAAATTGCACACGTTGGATATATGCGGACGCACATTTTCTCCGTTACGCTTCCATTGGCTTTTAAAGGAAGTCATCCAGGCACCACCGCGTTTTCCTGCTCTGGGATGGAAATCTGCATAGAATAAGGAAATAAAACTTTTGGTGGAATCATAAACCTTATATGTTTTTACTTCGTCATGATACTTTTCAATGTCGCTTACTTCTTCAAACTGAAGGTCAAATAGGTTTTCAGCTACTTTGAAAACGCCATTGATGACATTCTCCAATTTAAAATATGGCTTTAGTTTCTCGTCGTCTAAATTAAAAAGCTCTTGTTTCAATTTTTCGGAGTAATAGCTGCTGTCCCATTTTTCAAGTCGGTCAATTCCGTCTAATTTTTTGGCGAAATCCTCTAATTGTTTAAACTCACGTTCTGCAGCTGGCTTTGCTTTTTCTAACAATTCATTTAAAAAGGAATGTACTTTTTCTGGCGTCTCTGCCATACGTTCTTCCAGTACAAAATCGGCATGGGTCTTATAGCCTAACAAATTGGCTCTTTCAAAGCGTAGTTTGGCTATTTCTAGCACGTTTTCTTGATTATCCAATTCATCATTATGAAAACCTTTACTACCAAAAGCCAATGAAAGTTCTTTTCTTAATGCGCGGTTTTTGGCGTACTTCATAAACGGAATATAGCTAGGATAATCTAAGGTGATCAACCAACCATCTTCTTTGCCTTTTGAAGTTGCCAATTGTGCAGCAGCTTCTTTTGCCCCTTCCGGTAAACCATCTAAATCAGACTCATCTGTCAGGTGTAATTGATACTTATTGGTTTCGGCAAGTACATTTTCGCCAAAAGTCAATTTCAATTTCGCTAGTTTGGCATCTATTTCACGTAAACGTTTCTTTTTATCTTCAGATAAGTTGGCGCCGTTTCTACTGAAACTTTTATATTTCTTATCTAAAAGTGTGTTTTGCTCAACAGTAAGTTCCAGATTATCCTTTTGGTCGTACACGGCTTTAACTCTTTTAAAAAGTGCTTCGTTCAAAGTAATGTCATTGCCAAATTCAGATAAAAGCGGAGAAATTTCTTGAGCTATTTTTTGAATCTCTTCATTAGTTTCTGCGGAATTCAAATTGAAAAATACACTTGAAATGCGATCCAATTGCTGACCCGAAAATTCTAGGGCTTCAATGGTGTTTTCAAATGTAGGTGCATCTGTATTTTCTGTAATGGCATCTATTTCCGCTCTTGCCTCTTCTATAGATTGTAAAAATGCGGGCTTAAAATGCTCGTTCTTTATTTTTGAAAATGGAGCGGTGTCAAATGGGGATAATAATGGATTCATTGCCGTATGTTAAGTTTTTTTGTTTCTCAGAAGTTTGATGAGAAAATCGATTAATAAAATTACGAATGATATCGTAAATGAAAAAACAGCTCCTGTAAGAAAAGCAAAATTTCTAGCAGTATCATTACTTGTGTTTGATGGAACAAAATATTCCCAACGAATAAAAACTAAAAATTGAATAAGTAAGTATAAGAGTAGAAATGTACTAAAAAAGCGAAATAACAGTTTTAAGTATTTAGTGTGAAATCTACGTTTATAAATAAAAAGAATGAGCGTTAATAAAATAGCTATAGAAATACAAACAATGGTTGGTTTGTTCATATGTTTTGCTTTGTGAAATGTTGGCTAATTAATAACGAAGCTAGTGCATTCCTAATATTTTAAGTATTGCCATTTACAGCTTTAGCGCCATCTATTACTTTCTGCTTTAAACCTTCCTTGTAAAGAATGATTTTGTCCAATACACATTTGTCTGAGCTACCAATGATCTGGGCAGCTAAAATACCTGCATTTTTTGCTCCGTTCAATGCTACGGTAGCAACTGGTACACCGCCTGGCATTTGAAGTATAGAAAGTACAGAGTCCCAACCATCAATAGAATTGCTGCTTTTAACAGGTACGCCTATAACGGGTAACGGGGACATTGATGCTACCATCCCGGGTAAATGTGCAGCACCACCGGCACCTGCAATAATTACCGAATAGCCATTGGTATGTGCGTTTTTACTAAAATCGAACAATTTTTCGGGTGTTCTGTGGGCAGATACAATATCTACGTCTACCTCAATATCAAAACCTTTTAAAATATCTATGGCATCTTGCATTACGGGCATATCACTTGTGCTGCCCATTACTACGGCTACTTTACTCATGTTATCTATTTTGAAATCACTTGAATTGTTTCCTTTACTTTTTCGGCAATAGCTCTTGCCTTATTGAGATCACAATTTACTATGGTTACATGACCCATTTTACGAAATGGTCTGGTTTGTGCTTTTCCGTAAATATGCGGGGTAACACCTTCCATAGCTAAAATTTCGTTTATATTTTTGTAGACGACATTACCCGTGTGGCCCTCGGCACCTACTAAGTTTACCATAACCCCGGCTACTTTACTGTCTGTATTCCCTAATGGAAGACCAAGAATGCTTCTTATGTGCTGCTCAAATTGATTGGTATAGCTTGCTTCAATACTGTAATGTCCACTATTGTGAGGTCTTGGGGCTACTTCGTTCACCAAAATTTTATCATCCTCGGTTTGGAACATTTCAACGGCAAGTAATCCTGTCAAGCCTATTTTGTCGGCTACTTTAAGTGCTAAAGCCCTTGCCTTATCTGCAACTTTATCATCAATACGTGCAGGGCAAATTACATATTCCACTTGGTTGGCTTCTGGGTGAAACTCCATTTCTACCACAGGGTAGGTTTTTATTTCTCCTTCCGCATTTCTAGAAACAATTACGGCTAATTCGTTTTTAAACGGCACCATGGTTTCTGCAATACATTCGCCGGTAGGTAATCCTTCTAAATCGGCTAAACTTCTAACTACTTTAACACCTTGTCCGTCATATCCAAATTGAGCTACTTTCCAAACAAAAGGAAATTTTAATCCTCCGTTCCCAACACTATCCTCAATTTCGCTCAAATAGGCAAACCGCTGAAAATCTGCGGTAGGTATATTGTTATCCACATAAAACAATTTTTGTTTTGCTTTATTTTGAATAATACGCAAAGCCTTAGGCTGTGGGTATACCTTTACACCTTCATCTTCTAATTTTTCTAAGGCATCTAAATTTACATTTTCAATTTCTATCGTTAGTATGTCTACATCTTTTCCAAAATTATAGACCGTATCAAAATCTAACAGACTGCCCTGTACAAATTCATTGCATGACATTCTGCTTGGGGCATCGGCCGATGCATCTAAAACTTTTGTGAATAAATCCCATTTTCGGGTTTCGTAAAGCATCATTTTACCAAGTTGACCACCTCCTAAAATGCCTAATTTGAAATCTGAAGAAAAATAATTCATATAATTGTGCTTTTGGCAAGTAATAAAATGCCTTAAGTGTTACAAAAATACGGTTAAATCTTAGAAACCAATTCCTTTCTAATTAAAAACACAAGGCAATACCTTATCTTTGCAAACCTTGATAATCTATGAAAATTGATACAAATTCACGATAAGTTTTTCAAACCTTTTCTTAGCGAGTCTGAAATTTTGCAGGCCGTTAAATCTGTGGCAGATCAAATAGCGGCAGACTATAAAGATGAGGTGCCTATTTTTGTTGGTGTTCTAAACGGGTCTTTTATGTTCGTTTCTGACCTTTTAAAGGCTTATGAGCATCCATGTGAAGTATCTTTTGTAAGATTGAGCTCCTACCAGGGTTTAACTTCAACGGGCATAGTGGAAACCTTATTGGATGTGCCCGATAATATTGAAGGACGAAGTGTTATCATTTTAGAGGATATTATTGATACCGGGCGTACCTTGCAGCAACTTGTGCATTTGTTCTCGAAGACGAAGGTAAAAGAGTTTAAAATCGCCAGTCTTTTTTATAAACCGGATGTTTACAAAGGGGAGTACGCCATAGATTATTTCGGACTGGCCATACCAGATAGTTTTATTGTTGGATATGGGCTAGATTACAACGAGCAAGGAAGAAACTTAAAAGAAGTATACCAATTAAACCAAAAACATATGATCAATCTTGTACTCTTTGGTAAGCCAGGAGCCGGCAAGGGCACACAAGCACAATTCTTAAAGGAGAAATATAATTTAAAGCACATCTCTACTGGAGATGTATTTAGATTCAATATCAAAAATGGAACGGAGTTAGGTACTTTGGCCAAATCATATATTGATAAAGGTGAGTTGGTGCCAGATGAGGTTACAATTAAAATGCTACAGGACGAGGTAGAGAAAAACCCAGATGCCGATGGTTTTATTTTTGACGGTTTCCCAAGAACTGCTGCACAGGCCGAAGCACTTGATAATTTCTTAGAGTCTAAAGATATGGGCATTAACGCTACTATTGCTTTAGAGGCAAATGATGAAATTTTAATAGAGCGCCTTTTGGAAAGGGGTAAAGTAAGCGGTCGTAGTGATGATCAAGATGTTACCAAGATTAGAAATCGTTTTGACGAATACAACGAAAAAACCACGCCTGTAAAAGAGTTCTATGAAGCGCAGGGTAAATTTCATAGTGTAAACGGAATAGGTACAATTGCAGAAATTACCGAACGTTTAACCAAAGTGATAGAGGATATAAAATAATAAGAACCTTGTCTTAATGTAATCGGCAAGGATTTTGAACTGAAAAGATACTAATGACCGAAGGTAATTTTGTAGACTATGTTAAGGTAAGTTTGGCTTCTGGTAAAGGAGGTAAGGGATCTGTGCATTTGCACCGTGAAAAATTTATTACCAAAGGTGGTCCAGATGGTGGTGATGGTGGTCGTGGAGGTCACATTATTGTTCGCGGTAATGAAAACCTTTGGACATTGGTGAACTTTAAATACAAAAAGCATTTTAAGGCAGGTCATGGGGCACATGGTAGTAAGAGCAGAAGTACCGGTGCAGATGGGGAGGATGTTTATTTAGATGTGCCGTTAGGTACTGTGATAAAGGATTTTGAAACCAAAGAAATCCTTTTTGAGATTACGGAACATGGCGAAGAAAAAATACTTTTGGAAGGTGGTATGGGCGGTAGAGGTAATTGGCACTTTAGAACGGCCACCAACCAAACACCAAGATATGCACAGCCAGGTGTAGATGGTTTGGAAGGCGAATTTTTACTTGAGCTTAAGGTATTGGCAGATGTTGGTTTGGTAGGTTTTCCAAATGCGGGGAAATCAACTTTATTATCTGTAATTACCTCTGCAAAACCAAAAATTGCGGACTATGAGTTTACCACCTTAAAACCAAACTTGGGGATTGTGGAGTACCGTGATTTCAAAAGTTTTGTAATGGCAGATATTCCTGGTATTATTGAAGGTGCCGCAGAAGGTAAAGGTTTGGGCCATTATTTTTTAAGACATATAGAACGTAATGCTAATTTATTGTTTTTAATTCCTGCAGACAGTAAAGACATCAGTAAGGAATATGAAATTTTGTTGGATGAATTGCGCCGCTATAATCCGGAATTGTTAGATAAGGAACGACTTATCTGTATTTCTAAAAGTGATATGTTGGACGATGAATTAATGAGCGAAATGAAGGCAGAGCTCAATACTGAGTTTGGCGATACACCTTTTATGTTCATATCTTCAGTTGCCCAAATGGGTATAGTAGAATTAAAAGATAAACTTTGGGCTATGATTAACGCTTAGTCGAATACCTGTGTAAAAAGATAGTTTACTCTTATATTTTCTTTAATTTTAAGAAAATACCTTGTTATGAGAACAATTTTAATTGGTGCTTTATTGGTTGTTTTGACTTCTTGCGGTGTGGCAAGGGTTAATTATGATTATGATGGCCAAACCGATTTTTCTTCCTATTCTACTTATAACTATTTTGGTGATATGGAAACCGGCTTAAGCGAATTGGACGAAAAAAGACTCATGGATGCCCTAGATGCCACCCTCGGTGAAAAAGGTTACATGTTTGCAGAAGAGCCAGATGTTTTTATCAATATTAAAAGTAGTGTTTTTAGATCCCAATCTGGAAACAACGTTGGTGTAGGCCTTGGCGGCGGAGGCGGTAGAGTAGGTGGTGGTGTTTCCATTGGCATACCCGTAGGTGGACCTAAACTTACCCGCGAACTGCAAATTGATTTTGTTGATGCGAACAAGGATATTCTTATTTGGCAGGCAATAAGTGAAAGTCCGTTTCGTGAAGGGGATTCACCTCAAGAAAAATCAGAAAAATTACAAGCGGTAGTAGATAAGATATTTAGTAAGTATCCACCGGAGTAATTTTATTGGCACCGCCAAAGGGTATAATACCCGGAGGCTTGGCTCAAATTTAAAAGTTTGTTTTCTTTAAATGCCTCATGGGCTTGCCCTAAAGTGCTTTATTTTACTTTGATTACATAGGTTGCTACAAGATAGTCTTTGGTAGATATATGTACATCATAGCTTCCTTTTTTATCAAACGTATGTTGTAAAATGATTTCGCGTTCCTCTTTGGTAATGGTGGGTTCTATAACTTTTTGACCACCTCCTTTATTTAACAGAAGATGTATATTTTCATTGAAATCATCGGGGACTTTCAATTTGAACGATACACTGGTTCCCTTGGTAATTTGGTTATGCATGTTCTTTGGCGCAATTGAAATTATTGGCTCAATAAAAGCTTCTTTATACACAACTGGTGCTTTTATAAATGATTTGAACGTTTTGGTATTTATAGTGTCTTTCTTAGCTGTATTTATAGGGAAATGGTTTTTAGAGAATAATTCTGGGTCCGCAAAAAAATATCCATCAAAGTAATCTGGGTTAAACATAGGTTCACCGTTAAGAATAATAGTTTCCCCTGCTGACCAAGTTGCATCGCACCAATACCATTTATTATTCACTTTTATCCTATTCCATGAATGATTAGGGGAGCTATCTTCATCTAAAAGTAAGGTGGGGGTTCGTCCGTAGCCATCAATAATATCACATTCAAATCCTGCCAGGTTGGTCATTTCCTTAACCAAATAAGCGTAACCTGTACAGGCAGTTATTTTATGTTCCAATAAGGCTTTGAATATTTTTGGTGTAATGCCAGTGTTCCAATCTAGAAAGGCTTGCCTGTCTTTAGCAAGCCTTTTTCTTTTGTGGCTTATTTTAAGGTATGACGAATAATCATTTTCAATATTGGTTCCTATCCACGTATAGATTGCCCTGATCTTTTCTACATCGGTTTGTAAAGAAGAGGTTAGATTGTGGGTAAGTACAGGAATGTTTTTTAGACTTGCACCTTTGTATTTCAACGCAATACTATCGGCTTTAGTAAAATCGATTTCCTGAAAATCCGATCGTTGGGCAATGCACGTTATAGTGCATAACAACATGAATAGCAATTGGCTAATTCTCATTTTCTGAAAATATCTCCAATTTTCTGAAAAATATTTCTTTTGCTGGAATATGCACCGCCTATAACCACTTCGCCCATTAGTTCAACATCATAAGTGTCAAAAGAAATGTTCAGATTAATATTAGCGTTTTCATTAGCCTTTACTTTGTAAGTTTTGGTTTCGTAACCAATAAAACTAAAGACCAATACATCATTCTCTACCAGCTGTTGCGGAAATTCAAAATTACCATCAAAATCTGTTTGTGTACCAATTGCTGTACCCTTTAGAACAACATTTACTCCCGGTAGCGGCTCATTGGCTTCATCTACTATAGTACCGGTCACTGTATGTTTTTCTTGTATTGTCTCAACGTATGAAATATCGCCCATTACATCTGTGGAAACCACTTCTGTTGGGGACTGAATACTCGCAGATTCTTGACCTTTAACTTCTGTTGCGCAAAGAGCTAATAATGAAAAACCCATCATAGCTATGCCTTTATGTATCATTGAACTGTTCATAACGTGTAAAGAATTGGTTTCATAGGTTTTCAGTTGAGAGGCTTTGAACATTCCACAAGTTTTCTTTTTTGTAGTACCTAGGTAACGTACAAGTTCTTTATCTGAAAACTTGGTGAAGTCTATAACTTCTTTTTCGCAGCTTTGGCAAAATCCTCCTTTTTCAGTTGTACTAAAATTACTAAATTTTTCTTTGCAGGGTTCTTTTACGGTAATTGTTAATGTGCTTTTCATAATGCGGTTGTTTTAATTATACTTCTAAAGTATGTTTAAGGGTGTTCTTATAAAACACCTAATGAGTAAAGTGGTGTTTTCAGTGAGTTAAGAAGATTTGCTCGTATTTTTTAATTCTTTTTTCTTCAAGATAAATTGCTAGAAGTCAAATGTTAATGTTGTGAATTGGTAGTTATTTTTTCTATGTAAAAATAAAATCGTGTTATTTTTGTAACAAAACTCAAAACGTACGTCTTATACATCGACACGTTTAAAAACTAACTCACAAAATGAAAAAAGTTTATTTATTTGCTGCCGGTCTGGTAGCATTGGCTTCTTGTAAAGAAGAGGCTAAACCAACTGCCGAGGCAGAAAAAATTCCTGGTATTGTTCTTGCCAATATGGATACTACCCAAAACCCTAAATCAGATTTCTATAATTACGTTAACGGAAATTGGATGAAGTTTACTGAAATTCCTGATGATAGAACAAGTTGGGGAGGCTTCAGTGTACTTCGTAAATCTACAGATGACGATGTGTTGAAAATATTGGCTACAGCTAAAGAGAGTGGTAACTACGCTGCAGATACCGATCAAGCTAAGGCTTTGGCTATTTTTGATACAAAGTTGGATACCGCAGCCAGAAACAAGGCAGGTATTTCTCCTTTGGAACCAGCTTTTAAGGAAATTGAATCGATAAAAAATCTAAAAGATTTACAGACCGTTTTGGCTACCAATGCCGCGGTGTCTTCTCCTTTCCTTAATATTGGCGCTGGTGCAGATTTAAATAATAGTAGCATGAATGCCGTTTATTTAGGAGCTAATGGATTAGGGTTACCGGATCGTGATTTCTATTTGGAGGAAGATGAAAAATCTATTGAAATTCGTGAAGAGTACAAAAAACACGTTTCTAAAATGTTGCAGAAATTGGGTGACTCTGAAGCAGATGCTAATAAAGCAGCGGATAAGATCTTAGCATTGGAGACACAATTGGCAGAACCTCGCTTAAATAAAGTAGAGCGTAGAGATGCTAGAAACTACAATAATCCAAGAACTGTTGCTGAAGTTGACGAGATGATGTCGACAATTGATATGAAAAAGTTGATTTCCGATTTAGGAATCACCAAAAAATTCGATACCCTTTTGGTAACCCAGTTGAGGTATACCCAAGCTTTGGACAAGTTTTTGAAAACAACACCTATTGAAGATATTAAGACATTGATTAGATGGGATACGTTCAACAGCGCAGCCGGTAAATTGACGACCGAAATTGAAACCGCTAATTGGGAATTTTATAGCAAATACCTAAGAGGGGCTAAGGAGCAACGCCCAGCAGATGAGCGTGCATTGGCAACCGTAAATGGTACTGTTGGTGAAGCTTTAGGTCAGTTATACGTAGATGCTAAATTTCCGCCAGAAGCAAAAGCGAAGGCAGAGTTAATGATAGCCAACGTGATCGATGCTTTCAAAGAGCGTATTGCTTTTTTGGATTGGATGAGCGATTCTACAAAAACAAAGGCTATAGAAAAATTGGATAAATTCACTGTTAAGATTGCTTACCCAGATAAATGGGAAGATTATTCTACAATGGAAGTTTCTGCCGATAAGTCTTATTTTGAGAATATGACCGCTGTTAATAAATGGGGAGAATTAAAGAACTACTCAGAAATTGGTGAGCCAGTGGATAAAACGGAATGGGGAATGTCTCCACAGACGGTAAATGCATATTTTAATCCGCTGAATAACGAGATTGTTTTTCCTGCAGCAATTTTACAGCCTCCTTTCTATAACTATACTGCAGATGAAGCCGTAAACTATGGTGGTATTGGCGCTGTTATAGGACATGAGATTTCTCATGCATTTGATGATAGCGGCTCTCGTTTTGATGCCGATGGAAATCTTAAGAATTGGTGGACAGAAGCTGATTTGGCAGCTTTTACAGAAAGAGCCGATGCTTTGGCGGTGCAGTATGACAGTGTTATGGTTTTACCAGATGTATATGTAAACGGTAAGTTTACCTTAGGTGAGAACATTGGAGATTTAGGTGGTTTGTTAGGTGCTTATGATGGTTTACAGAAATACTACGCTGAAAATGGGCGTCCTGAAGATATTGATGGTTTTACGGCAGAGCAGCGTTTCTTTATGTCATGGGCTACGGTTTGGAGAACTAAGAGTAGAGATGAAGCGTTAAGAACGCAGATCAAAACGGATCCACACTCTCCTGGTCTGGTTAGAGCTACTCAACCATTGTTGAACATTCAGGCATTTTACGATGCTTTTGATATCAAAGAAGGTGATGACATGTACTTAGCTCCAGAGAAAAGAGTAAGTATTTGGTAATTTTTCAATAATTTATAAGATAAAAGGGCGCTACATAATAGCGCCCTTTTTTGTTTCGATACATCATTGCGAGGAGTTTTTCGCGACGAAGCAATCTGTCTGTTAATGGTCACGAATAAGTTTTAGTCAGCCAGCAAGCAGATTACTTCACTACGATCGTAATGAGGTTAATCTTCAACAGAAACCCGAACACCTTCACTATGACTGCTAAACTCTGGTGCATACATACTTTCTATGGTGGTAATACCATTACTGAAGTTACCTGCATTGTTGACCCTTACATCATACTCAAATACATAAACCCCTTTAGGTAAATAGTCAAAAAAGAAGTTGGTGCTGGCATCTTTGGTGCTTTCGGAATAACCCAGCCCATCTTGCCATTTGTATTTGGATATCACGTTCACCGGTTCAAAACCTGCTGCCCTCATATCTTTCATGTGAATAAATTCCATGTCTCGGTCAGATTTTAGTTCAATTCGTATACGTACCAAATCGCCCACCTGTAATGAGGTTTTATCGGTAATTTCAGAGAGTACTTCTCCAGAATTGGTATTCTTTTTCGAAAAGATTTTTTTCTTCAAATGCAACGGCGTTTTTGCGCTTGTTATTTGATCTAAATCTTCAAAGTACTGCCAGTACAATGCGCCCCAAGCAATACCATTTCCTTTTTTAGTTATTTGGACCTCGCCCATTTTTGGTGCAACTTCATTACCGTTCCAAGCGGTTTTAAAATACCCTGTGCCAGCTTCTACTTTGACATCTTCCAAAGTGGAAGGCTTTAGTTTTTCTCCGCCAATAATTACAGCTACGGCATCGGTGACGGATAACCAATCGCTGCCTTGTAATAATAAAGCATAAACAGCTTCGGTAGTAGCTTTGGTGGTACTCCATTGATTGGTTTGCTTATTTTTTAATAGCCAAATTTTTAGATTGTCAATGGTTTCAACATCTGTTGGTTTAATTTCTGAAAATGCTTCTATGAGTAATGATTGGGTCTCAATAGGTGCTTGGTACCAAAACCAAGAACTGGTGTTACTTTTCCAATACATACCCAACTCATCATTGGTTATACTGTTTTCTTCTAAAGCACGTATTATTTTATTAGCTGTATTGGTATCGTTCATACGATGTAAGGTCAATGCTAACATGCCTTGAGCGTATAACCCTCTAGAAGTCCAATATTGCTGTGCTTGTTTTGTATAGTAAGCTGTAATTTCCTGCACCTTTTTAGAAGTTTCTATTTCAGGGAAAAAACTACGCATATATAAATAATGTACTTGGTGGGTACTTAAATGGTCATCATCAATATTGGAGGTATATTTCTTCATTTGTTCGTATTCAGCTACGAACTCGTCATCAAGATATTCAATAGCTTTTTCAATCATTTCTGATTTGGAATTGAATAAAATTGACAAATCATTGGTGTCGTTGGCTTCTGAGTCTGTCAATTTGTTCAAATGCCCCATACCTGTGATGATATGCTGAGTAATATACCTGTTGTCCGGACCGCCTTGGAACCATGACCAAGCTCCGTTAGAATTCTGATTCTGTACAAGTTTGTTCAATGCTGATTGTTGCTCATTTTTCATTTTGTTCAAATTGAACAACAACCCTATTCTTTTCTTTTGTTCGGTTTCAGATTGTGCATCTCTGAGCCATGGGGTTTCTTGAATTAAAAGCGATTTCAATTCTTGATTTTTCTCTAGGTTGCTCAATAATGCATCTGAATTTGCCCATTGATCGAATACTTCACGAATTCTAGGGTTGCTGTTGGCAATGTAGCTTGCCAATGTATTTGCATAATATCTAGAGAAGGTCTGCTCGTTGCAATCATACGGATACTCCATTAAATACGGTAGGGCTTGTACTGCATACCAAGCAGGATTAGACGTCATTTCTAAAGTTAACTTATGATGATCTAAAGTTGCTGAAGACGTGTTTTTCAATTTGTCAAGGGTAAAGGTTTTCGTTTGGTTACTACGAACCCACATAGGTAAAGTTTCGGTAACTAGGGTTCTGTTGGATAGTACCGGTAACATGTTTTGTTCACCATCTGAATAATCACCTGCTTTTGCAATGATTCTATATTGAACCGTTTGTAGCCCTTCAGGAATTTTTAGGTTCCATGATACTTGAGTGTTACCAAGAGAATCTATAGAAAATGAATTTTGTTGCTGAGCGTTTGTTAACAACTGCGCTGTGATATCTGTACCTGTCAACGCATCGGTTAAATCTAATTGTACTATTCCTTTAAGGTTCTTGTTGGTTAAGTTAGATATTTTACTGCTTATGGTAATAGTATCCCCTTCACGTAAAAAGCGTGGTGCATTTGGTGTTACCATTAGTTCCTTTTGGGTAACGGTGGTTAAATTGATGATGCTGCTCTCTAAAGCTTTAGTGTGTGCCAATAATTGAATATTCCAACGTGTTAGCGCTTCGGGAGTGGTAAACGTGAACGAAACATTGCCATCTTTATCCGTTAATAATTTTGGGAAGAAAAATGCCGTTTCTTGAAGGTTTTTTCTAACGGATACCGCATCTAAATCCGTTTCTTTTGTTGGTTCCAATATCTCTGTTTCTACGCCGGCAACTGCTCCAGATAATTCCGATGCTACAGCTGAGCCCGTAACCACCATTTCATCTAAACCTGCGTCACTAGCCATTTGAGCCTTTCTCATTGGAGATTTTGAGTATGCCAATGCGGTAGACCGTGTTTCATAGAACATGCCGCCAGTGACAAAATTTAGCCCAAACCAGTCAAAGGAATCATATGACAAGTTAGGATAGCTTACACCTTCATAATTTAATTGGGTATAGAAACTACTTGTGGCAAAACTATGTTGTGCATTGGTTCTGCTTTCTGAATAATAGTTTGGTTTGCTTAACGGATTAAAATTCCAATAATGTGGTCTGAATTGATTTAAAGAAACATCGAACATGTTGGCTAAAAGTTCTGCACTTACCTTTTCGCCCTTTGGTCCTTTGATTTTAAATGACCATGTTTCTTCTGTACCAGGGGCTAACTTATCTCTAAAAGTAATGGTTTCTATTTGAAGATCTGTAGTTGGGTAGGGTACTGAAATGGTCTGCTTGTTCGTGGTAAAGTCATTGGCAAAAGCGTAGCTGTAATTTACGTTGAATCCGCCTAAATCATCCTTTGTTACGGGTATGGAAATGGTTTTGGAATCGTTGTTCAGCGCAAGGATTTTTACATCTGTAATTTTCTGGTCCTTTTCTATAACAACCGTTACGTTCAAATTCTTTGCACTTGAAAGAAAAGTGACCTTTGCGGTATCTCCTATTTCATATTGATGTTTATCAGTTTTGACCTGAAACAATTGGTTGTCTGCCAATACGTTTTCCTCACCAGAAAATGTAATAATGGCAACATCTTTTACTAGTTGTCCAAATTTATCTTTTACACTTAACTCTAGTCTGTATTTGCCTGATTTCCAATTTTTTGTTTTGCCAAAAGCTATTTCTTTTGATTCCGCCGTATTGAAATTAGATGACCAGATTACCTTTTCTTTTTCCCATTGACTAGGGTCGTTTTCATTTTTAAAGGCGTCATGTGGGTAGAGTTCTTTAAATTCCTTTTTGGTAAAACCGCTATAATCAGGTGCAGCCCAGGGTCTTGGTCTTAAAACATGATTAGGTGCTTGTAGTTTGTATAATGTTACTTCGCCCGTTGTAGCTGCGAATTCGCCATTTAAATTGGTGCTGGCGATGTTGATCTTGTTATCTTTTTTTGTTTTGTCAAAGAATTCCGGTACTTGTAAAGTAACGTTTAAGGAATGGTATCCAACGGCAACATGGGTAGTCGTACTTCTTGTTTCACCATTAATATCAGTGACATCTGCAGTAACTTCAAAATTAAATGTTGGTAGATTAGAACTGTCAATACTATTGTCTGGAGCAGCAATAAATGGTATTTCATAGTTGCCATTTACATCTGTAATGGTTTCACCATGGGTTATTTCTTGAGGTGCGATATTAAAATAAGGTCTTGACCAGTAATACCATCTAGGTAAGTTCACTACTCGCTTTACCCGATACACTACTTTTGCGCCAGAAATAACGCTGCCTGCATACGCTTTTGCTTCACCTTTTACTACTACGCTGTCATTTATTTTATAGGTTTCTGTAACAGGTCTAAAAATGGTTTCAAACTTAGGGCGTTTGTATTCCTCTACAGAAATACTAGCGTAACCCGATAGATCAAATTCATCTGAATAGGTGTGTAGGGAGTAGCCGCCCGTAAGACCGGAGTTTGGTAAAATGAATTCTCCTGAGACAGAACCATATTCATTGGTTGTTAGCTTTAATGTCTCTAACTTTTGTCCGTTTACATCATGCAGTTCTACTTCAATCTCTTTGTTGGGTAAAACCTGAGAAATTCCGTTTTCTTGTTGTATGGCAATACCTTTGAAGTACACAGGCTGTCCTGGTCTATAAATGCTTCTATCGGTAAATAAAAAACAAGAATGCCTAGTGCTAGAGTTGTTTTGGCTATAATACCTATTTAAATAGTAATTCTTAAAATAGGCAGTTTCATTATTTTTTTTGACAGTAAGATCAATCTGGCTCCAACTGTCTTTACCTTTTGCTACTATAATTTTACCGTATTTATCTGTATGGTAGGTTTTTGAGTTTATATTGTCTCTATAATTCTTTTTATACGCGAGCACAACCTCTGCGTTATAGATCGGTTTTCCGTTGCTACGATCAATAACTTGATAATGGTTGTGGGAGCCTGTCTGTGTTTCAACTATAGCTAAGTCGGTAATTTGTACGGTTGTGAAACTAAAGAAATTACCCAGTTCATCCTTAGATGTTGCAGTAATTACGTAATTGCCGTTCGTTAATGATGGTAAAGAAATTTCAATGCCGTGCATTTGAAAATCATGTTCCGTTTTTAAGGGAGCAGTCCATGAAGTATCTATAGATAAAGCATTGATGAATTTTTGTTTGTTGGCAGTGTCATAAAGCTCATCTAATTTGTTTATTTGCTTTTGGGTGATTTTCCGAGCTGTAAGGTCTAATTCTTCTACATTTTTATAGTTGACTAGAATACGACCTGCAGTGTTCTTGGCTAAATATTTTTCGGTAGTTAATTGAATGTTGGGTTTTTGGATTTCAGATTTTAAGGCAACGCATTTTTGTTCGGCAAGGGTGTTTGGGAACTTGGCAATTACACCATCTAACAAATCTACAGCTTGCTTTAGTTTCCATTGGTGATCAGTACTGGTAGATGGATTGTATGCTTGCCCTATTTCTTGGTAATGTTTTGCTATTTCATAGGAATATAACCCTGAAAGCGGACTATGTTTAATATTCTCTGCAGAGTTTTGAAGTACCTCTAGCAACAAATTGTCCTTGTTGGTGAAAACGGCATTTTTATGAATGAACAACAGGCGCGCAATATCTACCATTACCAAGGGATTAATATCGGGGTTACCAAAGTGAAACGCTACTAGTTCCTGATAAATGCCTAAAGCTTTGGCTTGTAACGATGTATTTTTGAGGTCGCTGAACTTCAAAAAACTAGAAGTATATGCCTCACACAAAATTTTAGGGTCATCTATTTCAAATGTATTAAGTGGCCTGTTAATGCTATTTTCATTTGATGTATAAAAATTTAAAGCGGTATGTGCCAATACATCAAAAAGTGTAGGTCTATATATTCTGGTTTTTTCTTGAATATGTAGTATTTCGTCGAAATCTGAAATAGGTAAACTTTGGGTTTTTTCTGCACTCATTAACGAGGCCGAAAAATGTTCGTCTATTTCCTTAAAAAGGGTGTTTAGGTCCCATGTTCTAAAATCTATAGGGTCAACCTTGCTTTCGGTGGTTGTTCTATTGTAAAATTTGTATCGGTTGTATTGAAAATACTGCCAGTATAAGTTAGCCAAATGACTATGCAGTATTTGTTTGGTAGGGGCATCTGCTAGTTCAATTTCAGATTTAAACTCATTTACAATGTTCAGTTCAGCATCTTCCTCAAGTGTCATTACATAAGCAGACTTATGCAATAATGCCTTAATGGTTTGCGTATAATTGTTTTCTTCTTTTGCCTTTGAAAAAATCGTTTCTACAACTTGTAGTGCAGATTTGGTCCTGTTCTCCAACTCATGTTTGTCTACCTGTTGCCAAAGTTGATCGTACGAGTTATTTGCCTGGGCATTACCAAATTGTGAAAACATGAATACAGTTAAGATTAAATATAGTTTTTTCATCATAGTAAAATTACAATACAAAACTGTGCCAAGGTAATTTTAAATGCAATGAAAAATGAGTGAACTGTTGCTTTCGATTAGTTATGTTCGAAAATGTTATGAGGAAGTATTTCTGAAGATTAGCTTGTTGTATTATGGTATTACTGCAAACACCCTGCTCAAAAAAAATGAGACAGGGTGTTATTTATATAAGGTGAAAGTTTAAACTTTGTGAATTTTTAATGTAATTGAAACTTTTGATGAGTTGTCTCAGCTTTTGGTTGCATATTTTCAGCCACCAAATCTTTTATAAATTCATCAATTTGAGACTTGGTTACATTGGGCATGCAAATTACATGTGTAATATCATCTGTAGCCAATTGCCATTTCTTTTTGATGGTCTCGGACACCTTGGGCAGTACAACGGTAATGGCACCTTTATTGGTCCAGGCGTTAATTCCTATTTTCTGTAATTCTTCCTTGCAATATTCGGCGGTCTCTAAACTATGTCGGTACCGTGCTTCTAACCCTTTTACGCCCATTTTTTTAATGGCGTACCATAAGAATAATGGACTATGGCCATTTCTAGAACCGGTTATGGTAGTGTCTAAAGAACCAATGTATGAAATGCCCCTTGCAATACGATCTCTTAATGAACGCTTTGCAATGATTACTCCAGAAGGAAACGGGGAACCAATAAACTTGTGACCACTAATTGAAATGCTGTCTGCACCGTCTTGAAAATCGAACGGTATACGAGGTTTAATAAATGGACCGTAAGAACCGGCCAAGGCGGCATCGCAATGTATATAATGATTTTGAATAGCCAGTTTCTTCAGTATTCTCTTTACTTCAGATACATCATCTTTGGCTTCTGTCATTGTGGTGCCAAAGGTGGTAAGGATAATGGCAGGTTTATCTCTGTTCAGCTGTAACGTATTCTCAAGATCTTCGTAATCTAATTCACCGTTTTCTTGAGCTCTAATGGTAATACTTGGTAAGTTTAGCAAGTGTATGTTTTTCTTTACGCTGTAGTGGGTAGATTCAGAAAAATAAACCATGGCTTTTGGGTGAGATTCCCTTGCTAAGTATAAACCATATAAATTACTCTCGGATCCTCCATTGGTAACATACCCCCAGAAATCGGTTGGGTCTGCCCTGAAAAGTTGGGCAAAAAAGTCTATTACTTCTCGTTCCATTTCATGGGTTTGTACTTTGTATGTATTGTCCTCATAGGGATCGCCAACATTGTTTATGGGGTGTTTTAAAAATTCATATAGCCTAGAATAATCAAAGTCCTTTGCAACCGGGTAACCAATAACTCTATCTTTTTCTTGAATTAACTTGGTCAACAGCTCATCTATCTTTTGTTCGTTATTCATTTATTTTTATTTTTTAAACATGGATTTTTATCACTGTAAAATTACAATTAATGGTAATTTGATTCTTTATATTATCAAATATTAGTATATATATCTTTTTATTTGATATTTTTAGATTTTTAATACTGTTTAAACTTGGATTATCTTGTTAGATAGAATAATAAACTACTATGGATGTTACAGATAGAAAAATTTTAATGCAACTGCAGCAAAATGCTAAGCAAAACACCAAAGAAATAGCCTCTAAAATAGGTTTAAGTGTTACGCCAACTTATGAAAGGATCAAAAAGTTGGAACAGCAAGAGATTATAAAATCATATGTGGCCTTAGTGGATAGAAACAAAATAGGAAAAGAACTTATAGCCTATTGCCAAGTAACCCTTTCCAAGCAGCAAAAGAAACTTGCAGATAACTTTAAAAGGGAAATATTGTTGCTGCCAGATATTATGGAGTGCCACCAAGTATCTGGTAATTTTGATTATTTATTAAAGATAGCGGTAAATGATATTTCTTCATTTCATAGCTTTATTAATGAAAAGCTCTCCATTATAGATGGTATTTCTACCATACATAGTTCTTTTGTTCTTGATTCTGTTAAAGATACTTCTGCCTTTAATCTGTAAGAATGATATAAGACTTTTATAACGTACAGGCGTAGCAGATTTTTAAAGTCATTTAAAAGATGTTTTGGGTTAGCATGATATCAGTCAATATCTAACTTTGAATTCTGGTAAACTAAATCAAAAATTCTACAGTTTAGATGGTATTCGATGGTATTTTAAATCATCTCTTCCTTTTTTTGGATATTTTCTATTTGGTCTGAGATGAACATCATCAAAACCGAAACTTTGTAGATTGTTAACAAACCTTGGTATACATGCGTTCACTATTATTATTTTCCTTCATTATATGTTGCTTTTCCTATTCGTTCTCGCAATGGACAGAACCTGAGAATTCTAATTCAAAAAAAGAGGTTTCGCATTCTTTTTATATCACCTCGAATGTTGGGAATGTACCTTTTAACGAAGCTCAAAAAAATCTGGAACAAATCAATAACGCCTCGGTAAATGATAATGAAGCTACCTTGTTGTTAATTGGTAATGTATTGGATAAGGATGGGTTTTCTTCTCATGATGATGAGCAAAATGAAGTTAAAAATAATCTGCAACCATTGATGAACTTATGGGATAATTTTAATGGAAACGTAATCCTGACCCCTGGAGAAAATGAATGGTTGAAAGATGCGCCGCAGAGTATAGATGACCTAGAATCTTTTTTACAAGATAATAGTAAGGCTAAATTTTGGCCTAATGATGGTTGCCCATTGGAAAAGGAAACAATTAATAATGAGGTGGTGCTAGAAATGGTAGATTCTCAATGGTTTTTAGAAGATTGGGACGATCACCCATATATTAATGAAAAATGTGAGCATAAAACAAGAGATCAATTCTTGGCAGAATTTAAAGATGATTTAAAAGATAGTCAGGGTAAAACCGTAATCGTAGCGGTCTACCAACCGGTGATGAGCAATACAAAGGTTTCAGTTGTTGATAAAATGGGTGGTTTTACACCAGAGTCATATCAAAATAGTCAAAACAGACAACTGCGTGGTAGAATGGAAACCATTGCTAGTCAGTTTGAAGATGTTATTTTCGTTTCTGGTAAAGACCGTAATCTACAGTACTTGGAAGATGATGGTATTCCACAGATCATTAGTGGTGCAATAGGTAAAACAGATAGGGCTAGAGCCCCAAAAGAAGAGCATTTTGAGAGTGAAAAGCAAGGATATGCAAAATTGACGGTCTTTAAAGATGGTAGTTCTCAAGTAGAATTTTTTAAAGTAACGGATAATACTTCTCAATCAATCTTTACAAAAACCATCAAAAGGGAGCGACTTTCCGTAGATGAGATATCCTATCCGAAGAAAGCATATGGTGCAACTACAAAAGCATCGATTTATACAAAAGAGGAAACCGATAAAACAGGGTTCTATAAATTTCTGTGGGGAGATCATTTTAGAAATCTTTACAGCAAAGAAATTTCAGCTCCGGTATTGGATATTGAAGAACTACCAGGTAATGTAAAACCTATTTCAGAAGGAGGCGGTACACAATCTAGGTCATTACGATTGATCGATGATAATGAACATGAGTACACGCTAAGGGCTTTACGTAAAAGTGCTGTTCGTTTTCTGCAGACAACCGCCATAGATAATCATTATGTTGAAGATTACCTTAAAAACACTATTGCTGAGCGTTATTTACTAGATTTTTATACCACTGCCCACCCTTATGCGCAGTTTTCCATGAATGAACTTTCTGCGTCTTTGGGCGTGCTGCATGCAAATCCAAAAATCTATTATGTACCCAAACAAAAAGGCTTGGGTATTTATAATGAAGATTATGGCGATGCACTTTTTATGTTAGAGGAGCATGTAGGCGATGAGAATAAAACCTTTGAAACCTTTGGGGAGCCCAATGATATTTTAAGTACTACGGATTTACGTATGGAACTAAGGGAGTCAAAAAACGCTTTTGTTGATGAATCTAGTTTTATACGTGCGCGATTATTTGACATGCTGGTGGGTAACTGGGATCGCCATCAAGATCAATGGCGCTGGGCAGAATTTAAAACGGTCGATGGCAAAAAAAGATATGAGGCAATACCCCGCGATTGGGATCAAGCTTTTCCAAAGTATGACGGACCAATAATTTCTTTGTTAAAGTTTAGTTTTCCATTACTGCGAAAAATGGAAAGCTACGATGCTGATATCAAAAATGTGAAGTGGTTCAATTTTTCAGGATATCCTTTGGATAAAACTTTTATAAAAAAAGCAAATTGGGAAGATTGGAAATCCCAAGTAGATTTTATTCAAGAGAACCTGTCTGATGCGGACATAGAATCAGCATTTGAAACTTTGCCCGTAGAAGCTCAAGATGAAAGTATAGAAACGATTAAAAAGAATTTAAGGTTACGCCGAGACGGACTAGAATCTATTGCCAAATCATATTACGATTATTTAAGCAATTTTGAGGTAGTTCTTGGTACCGAAGATGATGATGAATTCTTGATTACCCGTAAGCCAGGCGGCATTACCGAAATAGGTATAGCAAAAGATTCGGTAATTTTTCAAAATTCATATAACAATAAGCAAACGAATGAGATTTGGGTCTATGGTCTTGATGGTAATGATATGTTTACTGTAGAAGGGAATGGTAAAAAGCCTATAGATATTAAGATAATGGGAGGGAAGAAAAATGATACCTATAATTTTAAAAATACCAAAAAGGTGAAACTCTATGATTATAAAAGTAAGAACAACACTATAGTAAATTCAAAATCTAGAAAATGGCTTACAGATTCTTATGACGTTAATAATTATGATTACCAAAAGAGAAAGTATCATGAAAATATTGTGTTTCCAAGTATAGGTTATGATGCCGATACCGGATTCAGATTCGGATTAAAAAATCGTTTTACAACATATGGGTTGGTCAATAATCCTTTTGAGGCGCAACATACCATAGGTGCCGAGTATTTTTTTGCTACAGATGGTTTTGCGATCGATTATAATGTTGAATTTGGTCATGTATTTTACAATTGGAATTTAGGTTTTGATCTTCGCTATGCCAGTCCCAATTTTACAATGAACTATTTTGGAGAAGGAAATAATTCTGCATTTGATGGTGACCTTGATAGAGATTTCAATAGGGTGCGCATGCGCCAGTGGAAGTTTTCTCCTTATTTAGTGCATAAACATAGGGGTAACAGTTTTTATGTGAGGACCGCATTAGAATCTTTTGATGTGTCAAATGATGATGATCGTTTTGTAGGGCAGGCTTTTACATCTGATAATGATGTATATGAAGATCAATTATATGTCACCGCTGAGTTAGGTTATAATTATAAAAACCAAAACGATCCGGCGTTTCCAAATAGGGCTATGGAGGCAGATGTTATTACTGGTTACAGATCTAGTATTAATGGTTTTGATAATCGTTTTGGTTATATAAAACCTACATTGAAATTAACATATCCGCTACATCCCAGTGGTATTGCTGTAATAGCAACTAAAATTGCGGGCGAAACGGTAATAGGTGAGAATTATGAGTTTTATCACGGTGCTGTTTTAGGAGGTAACCAGAGTTTAAGGGCTTATAGAAATGAGCGGTTTAATGGTAAAACGGCTTTTTATCAAAGTACGGATGTAAGGGTGGGTTTAACTAGATTTAAGACCAATTTTATTCCGCTTCAATTAGGTATAAGTGCAGGTTTTGATTATGGACGAGTGTGGACGGATAACGATACTTCTTCAAAATGGCATAATGACTACGGTGGCTCTGTGTGGGTTTCGGGCTTTAGTGCGCTAACCGGTAACTTAGGTTTTTATCATGGGGAAGATGGTAACCGTGTCATATTCAGTGTAGGCTTTAATTTTTAAACACCGTTCCTACCATAAATTTTACAAAGTAAAAGTGCTTGTTTACATGAACTTAATGTGTTCATAATAATTATTTCCGCCTCAGTTAACTCGAACTTTACATTGATCTTTTTGTTTTGATACTTAAAACCAAACTGTATTAAAATGAAAAATGTATTACGACCTTTTTGTGTAGCAATTCTTGGAATTTCTATTTTATTTACCTCTTGTGCCGATGATGGTATGGACGGTGTTGACGGTATTGACGGAGTAGATGGCGTAGATGGTGCTGATGGTGTCGACGGGGAAGATGGAGCTGACGGAATGGATGCCGAATTTCCAATCACGATCGATCAACTGAGCTTTTCTAAAATAGGAACTTTCACCAATGGAAATGATGAAGCTTTTGCAGAAATCTCCGCTTTTGATACTGCTACAAATAAATTGTTCATTGTTAACCCTGAAGAAAATGAGGTTTCGGTGTTAGATTTGACAGATGCTTCAAATCCTGTTAAAGGGACTTCAATTGCATTGGCTGGAAATCCAAATTCAGTGGCGGTTCATAATGGAGTATTAGCTGTTGCTGTTGAGAATATGGATAAGCAAGCCGATGGAACTATTGAAACCTACGCTACAGATACGCAATCTTTATTAGTGTCTTATCCGGCGGGTGCGTTACCAGATATGGTTGCTTTTTCTCCTGATGGTGAATATATCGTTTCTGCTAATGAGGGCGAACCAAATGATGATTATACGGTAGATCCAGAAGGCTCCATCACAATTGTTGAGGTAGCTACCGAAACGGTAACTCAAGTTTATTTTACCGGACAAACAGATCCCGGAAACGGATTCAGAGTTTTTGGTAATAACGGTATGTCAACATTTGTACAAGATATAGAGCCGGAGTATGTTGCCATTTCAGATGATTCTGCCACAGCTTACATTAGTTTGCAAGAAAACAATGGTATGGCCATTGTAGATTTAGCTTCAAAGACCATTATCGGTCTTGTAGGTTTAGGTACAAAAAATCACAATGTTTCAGGGAATGAAATAGATGCCTCTAATGATGATGGTATTCCTGGGAATTTACAGAACTGGAATGTTCTAGGTTTTTATATGCCAGATGCTATAGATTATTTCACGGCAAATGGAAATGGTTATGTGGTTTCTGCGAATGAAGGAGATGCTAGGGATTATGATGGATACTCTGAAGAGGTGCGTGTAAAGGACCTGGATTTAGACCCTGCTTTTTATCCAGATTTTGATATGTTGCAAGAAGATGAAAATTTGGGTCGTCTAAAAACTACTACTGCAAACGGAGATGAAGATAATGATGGGTTGTACGAGCAAATTTATGCCTATGGTGCCCGTTCCTTCTCTATTTGGGATGCAAATGGTCAGTTAGTGTATGACTCTGGTTCTGAAATTGCCAGAAGAACATTGGCATTGGCACCTTCAATATTCAATCAAGATGAGGGCGAGGTAGATGAACGATCAGATGATAAAGGGGCGGAGCCCGAAGCGGTAGTAACCTTAAAAGTAGGTGATGAAACTTTGTTGTTCGTAGGATTGGAAAGAACAAGCGGAATTTTGGCTTACAACATTACAAATCCATTCAATCCTGTTTTTGTTACTTGGATTTATGATGGTACTGATATTTCGCCAGAAGGTATAATCGTAATTGATAAAGATGATAGCCCTACAGGTAACTATTTAATGATAGCAACTCATGAGGTATCTAGCACTATAGCTATTTATGAATTAAAATAACGTTTTTAAATTTGCTCCTTGAGCAATACTCCAAAATTAAAACGCCAAATAGAAATGTTTGGCGTTTTTTATGATTTAATATGGATGTTAAGAGGTTAGTATTCTTTTTAGCTCAGCAATAGTATGTTCTTTTTCCAATTGAAAACCAATATGGGGCAATGCCGTAAATATGACTAAAATAGCCAATGGAATCAAAGCAATATATGGAGCACTACCTTGGGTGGTTACCATATAAAGCGTAACAAGAAACACACAGAAAATTACTGTAATGAATAAGTAAAGAAATATAGTTATAAATGAATCTATCTTTAGATTGATTTTTACGTTCGTCCCTTGGGGTGTTTCTTTAAATGAACCGGTTACTTGGGGTAGAAATGAATTTCGTTGGTAGGTAAATTTTTTACAGCTAAATCCATTAGGGTAAACGTGACCAATAAAATAACCACTCTTGGTATCTTCTTTATTATAGCTGACTTTATAGCTTTTATGCTCCCTAATGTTTTCCAAAAGAAGTTTCTCTATTTCAGCTGTAGTAAATGCCGTAGTTAGCTCAATTTTTTCTGATGGAATAAGTTTCATGACCTTCGTTTTTAAACGATAGTAAGTTCTACACCTAATTTAATGAGTCTTGCTTTTGTCTTTTCGTCAATACCGGCATCCGTAATAATGTGGTCAACTTCATCTATTCCACAAATTCTACCAAATCCTTTTTTATTGAATTTAGATGAATCTGCCAGTACAATAATTTTTTGTGCAGCTTTTATCATTTGTTTGTTCAAAGACGCTTCCATAGAGCTTGTAGTGGTAAGCCCAAATTCAAGGTCAATACCATCAACTCCCAAAAATAATTTGGTAAAGGTGAACTCCGTAAGCATTTTCTCTGCTATTGGGCCCACTACCGAAGATGAACTGGACCTTATGTTACCACCAAGTTGCATAACATCTATTTCATTGTGTTCCCCCAATATTAATGCTGTGTTTAAAGATGCGGTTAAAACGGTAAGGCCTTCAATTGGTTTTATATGCCTGGCAAATTCTATTACTGATGTACCTGAGGCTATTATAATGCAATCATTAGGTTCAAGGTTAGAAGCTGCGGCGATCGCAATTTTATTTTTTTCCTCCTGATGAAATTTCTCTTTAATATTAACCGAATTTTCAACAATATATGGGTTGGCAGGTATGGCTTTACCGTGAGATCTAAAAAGTAATTTTCGATCTTCTAATAATTTAAGATCTTTTCTAATAGTCACTAGAGATACGTTGAATTCCTTGCTAAGGTCATTCACCTTTACAAAACCTTGCTCTTCTAGTTTGCTTAAAATTAATTTATGGCGGTCTACAATATTCAACGTAAGTGGGTTTCGGTTTATACAAATATATAAGCTTTTATGTAAAAGGGTGGCTATGAACAAGATTCATAATAGTAACAAAACGAAACTTTATTTCAAAAATAGCGTAGAGGAGTAAGAGTCTATACTTGTATTGTCTGAATCAAGAAATAATTGAATAGTTCGTAATTTTTATACTTCATAATTGTTTAAATGAGTTGTTTTATGCCGTTTCTAGTAATATTTAAATAATATTTTATTTTGAATTGTTTCTATTTATTGTATTTTTAGCGTCAATTTTGATATAAAACGTAACAAAAGGAAATTTTGTGAAAAGAAAAGAAATGATTAGTAAGTTGAAGGTTACGCCTAATACTTATGATTTTATTATAATTGGTGGCGGTGCTACGGGAATTGGAATAGCATTAGAGGCATCGGCTAGAGGGTACTCGGTCGCTTTGTTGGAGAAATCGGATTTTACTAAATCAACATCCAGTAAAGCAACAAAATTGGTGCATGGCGGAGTGCGATATTTGGCTCAAGGAAACATAGGCTTGGTGCGGGAGGCGGTTGTTGAAAGAGGTCTTTTGTTAAAAAATGCCCCTCACATAACCAAAACCCAATCTTTTGTGATACCAACACATGGCCTATATGATGAAATTCTATATACTATTGGCTTAACATTCTATGATTTGTTAGCGGGTAGATTAAGTCTTGGCAGGTCTAAACGTTTATCCAAAACAAAGACCTTAGAGCGAATCTCTTTAATAAATCCTGATAAAATATCGGCAGGTGTGCTATATTATGATGGTCAGTTTGACGACTCTCGTTTGGCGGTCAATACCTTGCAAAGTGCTGTGGAATTAGGCGCTGTTGTGGCTAATTATTGTGCTGTTGAAGGTTTGTTGAAAGATGCCAACGGTAAAGTTACCGGAGTTAAGGTCTTTGATGAGGAAGGCAAAGAATCTTTTGAAATCAAGGGAAAACAGGTGGTGAACGCTACTGGGGTATTTGCTGATGATGTGTTGCAAATGGATGCTCCTGGGTCTAAAAAAACAATTGCTCCAAGCCAGGGTGTTCATCTCATGTTGGATAAGTCTTTTTTACCTGGTGACGATGCCATTACTATTCCTAAAACAGATGATGGTAGAGTGTTGTTCTTAGTGCCTTGGCATAATAAGGTCATTGTTGGTACTACCGATACTCCCGTTAAAAAAGAATCTTTGGAACCTATAGCTTTAGAAGATGAAATAGGATTTATTTTAAACACTGCAACCAGGTATTTGACAAAAGCCCCAAAACGAAGCGATGTCTTAAGTGTTTTTGCGGGGTTAAGACCGTTAGCGGCTCCAAGTGAGGATGGAAATAAAACAAAAGAGATTTCGCGCAGCCATAAAATCTTTTCATCAGATTCCGGTCTGTTGACCATTGTTGGCGGAAAATGGACCACATTTAGAAAAATGGGCGAAGATTTGGTTGATAAAGCGGAAAGGAACCAGCAATGGAAACATATTGCTACTAAAACCAAAAACCTTAAAATTCATGGTTATAAAAAAGATGTAGACTTAAATAACCCCCTATACTTTTATGGTAGTGATGAAGAACCTTTGTTAAAACTTTCCAAGGAAAAGGGGTGGAACGCTACTCTTAGCAATTCATTAGGTGTAATAGAAGGACAGGTTGTGTGGGCCGTTCAAAATGAAATGGCTCTTAATGTAGAAGATTTTCTTGCCCGTAGAACCCGTTGCCAGTTATTGGATGCAAAGGAAAGTGTTAGGATGGCCCCAAGAGTGGCGGAAATTATGGCAAGCGAACTAGGTAAAGACTCCGAATGGCAAGCCAAGCAAGTAGAAGATTACAAGAAGGTAACTTCCAACTATATTATTTAAAATAACTATTCAATTGATGTCAACTTACAATTGAATTAACTTAAAATCAACAACTCAATGAATACCAAATTAATTTTAGCATTAGATCAGGGTACAACTTCTTCACGTGCCATTTTGTTTAATCATGCCGGTGAAATTGTAAAGGTTTCTCAAAAACCATTTGAGCAGATCTTTCCAAAACCAGGATGGGTTGAACATGATCCTAATGAAATTTGGTCCTCACAAATATCTGTAGCGGCGGAGGTAATTGCAAAACAGGGTATCACCGGTGATAACATAGCTGCAATAGGAATTACCAATCAACGAGAAACAGTTGTAGTTTGGGATCGTGAAACCAGTGAACCAATTTATAATGCCATTGTTTGGCAAGATAGAAGAACTGCCAAGTATTGCGATGAACTTAAGGATAATGGTCATGTAGATTTAATTAAAAAGAAAACAGGTCTGGTCATTGATGCTTATTTTTCGGCAACAAAAATTAAATGGATTCTTGACAATGTAGAGGGTGCTAGGGAAAAAGCTGAAGCAGGAAAACTCTGTTTTGGTACTGTAGATACTTGGTTGATTTGGAAGTTGACCAGAGGTAAAATGTTCATTACAGATGTCTCTAACGCAAGTAGAACCATGTTGTTCAATATTCATACGTTAGAGTGGGATCAAGAACTTCTTACCCTTTTGAACATTCCCAAATCAGTACTGCCCGAAGTGAAACAAAGTAGTGAGGTTTATGGAACAACGGCTACAACATTGTTCTCAACTAAAATTCCTATAGCAGGTATTGCGGGCGATCAGCAGGCAGCTTTGTTCGGTCAAATGTGTACTAAACCGGGTATGGTAAAAAATACCTATGGTACAGGCTGCTTTTTGTTGATGAATACTGGTGATAAAGCGGTGTACTCTAAAAATAATTTACTTACTACCATAGGTTGGAAGATTAACGGAGAAATTACATATGCCCTAGAAGGGAGTGTTTTTGTTGGTGGGGCTGCAATACAATGGTTAAGAGACGGTGCTAAAATGGTTAAAACTGCACCTGGAATCAATCATTTGGCAGAAACGGTTGAAGATAACGGTGGAGTGTATTTTGTGCCGGCCTTAACTGGATTGGGTGCTCCACACTGGGACCAATATGCCAGAGGAGCCATGATGGGAATTACAAGGGGTACAACAGATGCACATATTGCACGTGCAACCATTGAAGGTATTGCATTTCAAGTTTATGATATCGTAAAGGCCATGGAGGCAGATTCAGGTGAGGAAAGTGTTGAACTTCGTGTAGATGGTGGGGCAAGTGCCAGTAACCTATTAATGCAGATACAATCAGATTTGTTCGGGTTTAAAATTATTAGACCAAAAACTTTAGAGACAACGGCAATGGGTGCAGCGTACCTTGCAGGTTTGGCCGTTGGGTATTGGGACAGTATAGACGATATACAATCGCAATGGAGCATTGATAAAGAGTTTTTTCCAGAAGCTCCAAAAGAGAAAATAGAGAATATGCTCTATTACTGGAACAAAGCTGTAAAATGCGCACAACATTGGATTGAAGAATAAAAACTGACCATTAACCAACTTTTTAGATATGTCAATTTTAATAGCGGAAATTATAGGCACTATGTTACTTATTCTTTTAGGTAACGGAGTGGTAGCGAATGTGGTTTTGAACGGTACTAAAGGCAATGGCTCTGGTTGGATAGTTATTACCACGGGTTGGGCACTGGCCGTGTTTGTTGGTGTTGTTGTTGCAGGTCCATATAGTGGGGCGCACTTAAACCCCGCGGTAACCATTGCTTTGGCCGTAGCCGGCAAAGTATCATGGGACCTTGTTCCTGAATATTTAGCAGGAGAACTGATCGGCGCCATGTTGGGGGCGTTTTTGGTTTGGGTGTTTTATAAAGATCATTTTAAAATTACAGATGATGAAGGTGGTAAGTTGGCTTGTTTTAGTACGGGACCAGCTATTAAAAATACTTTTTCCAATTTAATTAGTGAGGTGATCGGAACTTTTGTTCTGGTATTTGTAATATTCTATTTTGCGGGTCCTGAATTAGATATTATTAGTGATGTAGACTCACGGGCAATTATCGGATTGGGCTCTATAGGAGCGCTGCCCGTTGCTTTTTTGGTTTGGGTTATAGGTTTGTCCCTAGGTGGTACTACAGGTTATGCCATAAACCCTGCTAGAGATCTTGGACCACGTATTGTTCATTCGTTGTTACCCATTAAGGGTAGTAGTGATTGGGGCTATGCTTGGGTGCCAATAGTAGGTCCGTTAATTGGCTGTTTGCTTGCTGCTTTCCTGTATTTGATCCTTCTGTAACTAATTCACGGTTTATTTTGATTTACGCTTTTATACTGTTCAAGTACTTTTCTTAATTGTACCCCAAATTCTTTGTTTAAAGATTTCCCATGGTACGTTAGATTATGCTGTTGGCAATAAGCTATGAATTCTTGGTATTTGACAGCATTAAATTTTATGATACTTTGATGCCCGCTCAAAGTATCAATACTTTGATTCTTTATTTTACCATTTAAAAAGCTATAGGTAATTTTGAATTTTCTAGGTTTCCTCTGTAGTGCCACGTCAAGAAAATTGGTGTTCTCTTCAATGGTGATAATTGTGTCCTTGTTAACGCTAATGTCCAATAATGATATATGCGAATCAAGTTCTTTGCCCCATAAAATTATGTCCATCAATTGTTCTTTACTTTCTATTTCTTTACTTCCATCCATAAAAAGTTCATAATAATGATCGTGGATCAAAGTGTTCACCTTTTCAACATCATAATTATTTCTAGCCTCAATAAACGATGTTACTAGGTCTTCGTTCTTTAAAGTTTGATTACCAAACATGCCCATAAAGATCATGATGAATAGGGAAAGAATAGGGTGGTGGTATAAATTGTGCATATTCATTTAGCTTCTTTGAAATGTTGGTTGAAATAAAATGGTCATTCTAAATTAGTAAATATGCTACAGCTTTCGCTATCGTTGATTTTGTTTGTGGTATTTAAAGTTTTATAAAAGGGATTTTAGCTAGAACTGCATTAATACAACACCATTATTTAAAATCTAATTGTACTACAGTATGTCCAAGAAATAAACAGAATTTGTAGCGGAATTCTAAACCATAAATATGAAAGACCGTGACCATCAAAAGTTCCATTTTGATAGTTGATATTGTGCATAGCTGCATAAATATTGACCGGTAATATTACAATGAAAAATATAATCAATACCCACGCACCTAATGAAGAATACTTGGGTATTAATATTCCTATGGCAAGTGAAATCTCAACAAAACCCGTGGCATACACGATCAATTCTTTGTAGGGGATAATTTCCGGCATCATAATGGTCATCCCTTTAGTAAAGACAAAATGACCAATTGCCGTAAATAGGAGCATTAAGCTCATAGCAATTCTAGCTGCTAGTTTATAGTCATAAGTTTTTGTAATGATTTTAATCGCAACTAATGTAATGGCAAAACCTATTAGAAGAACAAGTAGTGGTTTCATGATTCTTTATATTTATTAAAACACAAAGGTCATGAAAGCGTATTTGGAATTAATGAACCTAGGTTAAGTAATACGTTTTCTTATTCTGCTCAGTGCTTGCGGAGTAACACCAATATAGGAAGCTATATATTTTAAAGGTATGTGTTGCAGCAGATTTGGTCTTTCATTAAATAAATCCAAATAACGCTCTTCTGCTGTTTTGCTTAAAAGGGAAAGTTCTCCTTTAGACTTTATCAAATACATGTTTTCTGCCATTTTTCTACCTATAATATTGCCAACAGATGTATGCGCATAGACTTCTTGTAAATCCATGTTATTAATTTGCCACATTTCCGTTTCCGTCAAAGTTTCTATTTCATATGCTGATGGTGTTTCTGTTAAAAGTGAATCATAACCTGTAACGAACTCATTTTCAAACGAAAAACCAAAGGTGATATCAGCATCTTCTTTAGGTATATAGAGGCGAATAATTCCTTTAGTAATAAAATATAAATGCCTTTCTATTTTTCCCAATTCTAAAATCTTTGTGTTTTTGCTATACTTGATTTTTTTTAGTTTAGAAGAAAAAAAAGCCCAGTCAGTATTGTTCATTTTAGAAATCTTATCAATAAAATCTCTGATTTCATTCATATAATAGGTTTAATAGCATAGCCTATTTTAAAAGTAGTGAATTTTAGATGGGAATTTAGGTAGTTCTTTTTTATGATGAAATGAAAGTATACAAAAAGGGAAATACAGGTTATTATCTAAAAGTAATAACCTGTATTTTGTAGTTCTTTATAATAGCAATATGACCATTCATTTAAATCTGCTTCTGTGATCTAAGCAAATATGGTACATGTATTTATTTTGACAGTATGGGAGCTTTTTTACTTCTGCCCCAAGCTATGAATAAGGCAATGCCCATGATTAAGATGTTTGTGATTATAGCAGAATATTCACCTTTAGATGCGTGAAATATAGCAGCTAAAACCATAATTATAGCCAAACCTAAAGCTGCCCAAATAGTTAGAAATGGTTTAAAACGAAAAATACCGGGAATCAATAACCCTAATCCACCTAGGAGTTCACTTATACCAATAAAACGAATTAGACTTACGGGTGATGAGGCAACCCATGGTAGTGATACAGCTAATTCTTCTATTGGCTGGGTGGCTTTCATAACACCTGCCATTATAAACATAACAGCTAATAATCCTTGGGCAATCCATAATCCTATATTCAATGCCTTGTTGTTCTTTTGTTGGGTCATTTTAATTTCTGTATTGGTTTTCAGCAAATGTCATAGGTTTTAATAGCCTATGCATTGATGTACATCAAGAAATTATATTAGCCGTTTTTTTGGGAAAGTTGATGCCTAACACGACTTAAAGCTTCAGGTGTAATTCCTAAGTATGAGGCGATCATTTTTAAAGGAACTCTTTGTGTAACATTTGGATAGGTTGTAATAAAATGCTCATATCTTTCTTTTGCATTGGAACTCATTAACATGATAATTCTATTTTGCATTACCCTTAATCGTTTAGCCAAAGCTTTTAAATCGGGACTTGATTTTAGTAACTCTTCTTTGGTGGTTATGTTGATTATTGAGTTTTCAATGGCATCTATAAATAGTTGGCAAGGTTCATTTAGTTGACAATTGTCCGCTACTATCCAATTCTCTGGTCCAAACATGTAAATATGCTCTTTTCCTTTACCATCAATAGTGTAGCTGCGTAGTAAACCGCTCTCAACTAGGTATACTTTGGAGCTTAAATCTCCTTTACGCTGTAGAACTGTTCCTTTTTTTACGTGTACTTTCTTCAATTCTTAAAGTTTATTCTAAGAGGATATGTAAAACCACGATTACTAAAGTAATTAAATTTCTTTGCGCTAAAAATTAAATGCTACAACTGAAATCTAATCCAAACTATTATTCTTTTATTTCTGTATATCCTGGTAATCCGTGTAGGCATTTTATAATTTGATTTCCACCTGGTTCACCTGCATGATAATGATACCCTCTAATATCATCAAAATGTCCGCCGCATTCATCCAAATCGCTAGGCTTATTTCCGTTTTCATCCTCTAGCGCATAAATACCGAAACCGTCAATTGCATAACCCAACAGGGGTGCGTGAATATCTGTTTGTTCAACTTCCTTAGTTGATCCCGTGACGGCATGATAGTGGTAACCGCCATGCGGATTTACATGCCCGCCATGATCATCTAGAGGTGCAATGGTATGTGCTGCCAATATAGCGTGAGTAGGCGCAGGTGGATCATAGTTTACGCCGTTAAAAGCTATTCCTATTCCTCCTCGACCAAAATTTTGAACCGATTTTAAATAAGTTGGTGTTGCGGGTATAACAAAAGTTGTCACTTGGTCTTTAAAGTACTCCGGTAAGCACTCCACACAATAGTTGTGGTAATCTTCATCTACTTCTGGTTTGGCGGCGGCTAAGCAAGCTTCTTCAGTTTCAGTAACTTTTATTGTGCCGTCCTCTCTGTAAAGCAACCATTTGTCATCACTATAAAATTCGTCTAGATTGGCAATAAAGTGTCCTGATACATCGTAAACTTTATCATCTTTGAACCAAATTCCAGCTTTCTCCATTCCATCGCTTATATGCCTTGGGCACCAGGGACCCATTTGATGCTCCGTTGCCTGAGAGTGGGTTTTAATGATATAGCATAAGGTTTCAATACCATTAAGTTCCACTGTTTTCTCTTGAATTTCGCCAATAATATTTTCGGTTATAAAATAATTTGTGTTAACAGGTACTACCTTTGCGGAAGTTTCAATTTCATTTGATAAATCAGCATTGCTTTCTTCTTGCCTAGGAGGTCTATTCTCTCGGGTTTTTTCTGCTTTGTCAAGTTCTTCAAGCGAGATGAAATTATCGCTATCACTGTCTATGTTTTCAAAGTCATTGGCAATTGGTCCTTTAACTTCATCCATAGATAATTTTCCATCTTTATCGGCATCCATTTCTGAAATTAACTGAGAAGAAGTTGGTCTTTCGCCATCCGGTTGCTGTCGTTCTTTATTTTCTTGATTTGTTTTGCAAGAAAATATGAGAGTAAGGGCGAACATTGTAAGTACTATTTTCTTCATCTATTTGCTTAATTTAATGTATGTATTTAGAGGTCACAATACGTATTACCTAGTAGGAAGATAAGGTTTTTTAATGTGCTACAATATGGGTGAGGTGTTTTAAAGAAAATAGCTATGCTAACAAGGATGATGTTTTAGGTGAGCATTTTCTAAATGCTACTCATGTAATATTTACAGGGATTTTAAAAGTCCGCCATCAATAGGGATATTGGTACCGGTAATATATGCCGCCTCATTAGATGCTAAAAATGCTACCAGATAACCATATTCTTCTGGATCTCCAATTCGTTTTACGGCTACCCTTGATTCCATTTCTTTAAGAACTTCACTTTGATCAATACCAAGCTGCTCCGCTTTTTTAGCGTTTAACTGTGCAATCCGGTTGGTGTTGAAGTATCCTGTTAATACACTATTTACCGTAATATGATGTTTGCCAACATCTGTAGCCAAGGTTTTTGCCCAAGTGACAACCGCTGCTCTTATGGAGTTGGACAATGCCAGGTATGCCAAAGGTTCTTTTACAGAAACTGAAGCCACATTGATAACCCGCCCCCAATTATTGCTCCTCATTGATTTCAAAGCCAATTCCGTTGTATAAACCACGGTTTTGAATAATAGGTCAAAGGCACTTTGGTAATCGTCAATATTTTTTTCGGTAGCACTTCCGGCGGCAGGTCCTTGGGTATTGTTTACCAATATATCAACCGTATTGTTCTCAAAATAAGTGCTAATTACTTTTTTGTAATCTTTAAAATTATTGAAATCTACCGCAAGATATTGGTGCTGTTGTCCTTGGTCTGTAGGTAGTTGTGTAACTATGTGGTGTAATTTTTCTTCGCTGTGAGACATTAAGGTAACACTCGCGCCGCTAGCTGCCAACTGTTGTGCAATAGCTTTGCCAATACCGGCACTGCTACCACCAACTAAAGCTTTTTTATGTTTTAGGGATATGTTCATTGGAATTCAAAAATGAGTGGATTATCAACGATATTCTTCTCTTGTAGGGCAAAAAATATCCATTAATTTACAGTTTGTCAATGCCTTGCCACTGTGGAGTTTATTTGGGGGTATTATTACAATATCGCCAGGGTGGTAGACTTTTGTGTCGCCCTCTAATGTAAACTGAAATTCACCTTCCATAACATGCATAATTTGCTCGTTCATATGAGAATGACTGGTTACTTCGGCTCCTTTTTTAACCTCCCAAAATGCCATGCTTATTTGGTCTGTATGGATTAATTTACCATGAAATCCTGGCATTATTTCTACAGGTTTGATATCTGCAAGGTTTAGATTCATAATTTAAGTTTTAAGCACTTAAAGATACATGAATCAATTTCAATTGTAAATGTTGGAATTGAAAAATTGGATCAGATTTTAATTAAGACTATTGGGTATAGTCCCATCCTATAACCACAAATTCGCATCTTCTGTTCCATTCATGATCTTCTTCTGAGCACGCGCTTTCAGTGGCGCAAACCACAATGGGTTTTGATTCGCCGTAACCTTTAGATACTATCCTGGCAGATGCAATACCATTTTTAACTAAATAATCCCTTGCAGAATCTGCGCGTTTTTGAGATAGGTCTTTATTGTATGTGCTATTTCCCCTAATATCTGTATGTGTGCCAATTTCAATTATAATGCCTGGGTTTTCTTTCATTACTTCAATCACCGTCTGTAAGCGTTCTCTAGATTCTCTTCTTAAATACCAAAGACTATAATCAAAATGAATTTCTTCTGTTTTTATAATTGTTCGGTCGGTTTCTTTGACCAATGCTTCTTCGGTCTTTATGGCATCTTCAATTTTCTTCACCAAGGCTTTTTCTGTTTTTGCTTTTTCAATGATTCTCTCTTGCTCCAAGCGTTCAGCTTCTTCCTTGGCTTGTTTTTCTGCCATTAACTGGGCTTTTTTCTCATCTTCTAATTTTTTGATTGCTAATTGTTCCGCACGTAATTTTTCAGCTTCTTGTTTCTTTTGCAAAGCCAAAGCGGCTGCCTTTTGCTTTTCATGAACGGAGTAAAGATCCATTGATGCATCATGTTCGGCATTTCTTTTCTTTGAACTACGAATATTTTTTGAATTACCTTCATATTCAGCTTTCGAAGCTTTTACGGTATACATGGCCTCACAGTCAATATTGAATTTGAACGCACCGTCCTCTGCTGTAATGCGGGATTCAATGATCTGATTTTCGCTATCCAATAAATCAACGGTAACATCCATTAAAGGCTGTAGGGTAGTGCGGTCGGTTATAATGCCCGTAATAAATTGCTGGCAGTCGGCTATCTTTAATTCTTTGGTTTCTTTAAAACTATAGATGTCATCGCTTCCTTTACCTGTGGGTCTATTGCTCGCAAAATAGCCAGAATTGCCATCACTGTTCAAAACATATGCAAAATCATCATAACCACTATTTACGGGTAAGCCTAAGTTGTCAGGTTTTTGAAAAATACCCTTTTCGTTTGTTGATACAAATACATCTAAAAGCCCAAAACCCGGGTGTCCGTTAGATGAAAAGTAGAGGGTGCCATCACTGGCAATAAAGGGAAACTGTTCTTTCTTATCCGTATTAATAATACTGCCTAAATTAACTGGTGTGCTAAAGGAATTATCATCCTGCAGATTCACTACGTAAATATCAAAAGAACCATAACCGCCAGGTCTGTCCGAAGAGAAATATAACTTGGAACCTTCTTTATTAATAGCAGGGTGTTCATTTGAAAAGTCATCACTGTTAAAAGGTAATTCAGTAATATTTTTCCATTCCCCGTCCAATAATTGAGCACTGTAGATCTTTAAATTTGAAACCTTTTCATCATCTGTTTTTCGTTTTCCATTCTTATAATTGTTGCGGGTAAAGTACATGGTTTTTCCATCAGGAGTGACAGTAAAAGATCCTTCATGTAATTTGGTATTTATCGTATTGGATAAACTTATACTAATACTATCCCCTAAATGTTCCTTGTCAATGGCATGGGTGTAGATATCCAAATAATTTTGATTATTCCACCTATAGGTTTTTTGATTGTTTTTTTTCTGTGTTGCGGTATACCAAATAGCATTGCCGATTTGCATAGCCCCAAATTCTGAGGTCGTAGTATTGAAATTACTGTTTTCAATGGCAAAGCGATCACCAATGGCACTTACATTTTCTAGATACGCAATATCTTGTTTTAACTTATCTAGATGTTCTAGCTTGCTTTCTTTGGTGTAAAAATCGGTCAGAACATTATTTGCTTCTTCATATTCGCCAATAGCCTTCAATGACTGGCTCAGCTTAAAATAATACTGTTCGTTAACCTTATCACCATAATTTGAAATTAAGTAACGGTACCAACGTGCCGCAGCCTTAAGGTCAAAGGTATGGTAGTAGCTATCTGCCAAATTTTTAATAACCTCACTATTTTTATTATTGGGCAGTGCAGCTTCGTACAAGGAAATGGCATCTGCGTAGTGGGCTTTGGTAAACAGATCATTGGCACGTTTTAAGTCTTGTTGAGACCAAGCTGTTTGAAAAATGCCGATACAAATGATGAGGTATAATTGTATTTTTTTCATATTAGTAGAATCTAGGAGATTTATCATAGCCCTTTTTAAGTCCCCAAAGGTCTAAGTTGAACAATACAAATATTTCATGTGAGCCATTATTGAATGCCCCTAAATTTGATAAGGTATAGTCATAAGCATAACCTATACGTAGTGAGGGTATTATGGAAATATTGAACATGGCACTTACCGAGTCATCTGTTCTATAAGAAATTCCTCCTTCTAAACGGTTATTGAACAGCGCGTTGAACGAAAAATCTGCTGTTACAGGTGCGCCGGATACCATTTTTGTTAAAATAGATGGTTTTAATTTTAAATTGGAATTTACGTCAAACACATAACCGGCCATTCCAAAAAGATGAATGGCTTCTGCGCCTAAACGTGTAATACCATCTTTATTTTCAATATGTTTAGATGTCAGTAAATTGGGTATGGACAGACCGGCATAAAACTTGTCACGATTATAAAAAGCTCCAATGCCAATATTAGGGTAGGTGTTATTAAGGTTTTCATTGAATGCTGGATCATCTTGTACTTCTGGTAACCTAAAGCCATTGAAATTGGTTTCAAATGTGGTAATACCTCCTTTTAATCCTAAGCTTAAATTGCTCTTTTCATCGAGTTTCAAAATGTAGGCAAAATCTACATAGATATTGTTTTCCTTTAAAGATCCGTCTCCTATATCATCTGATATTATAGAGGTGCCCATTTCAATTTTTTTGGATAGCGGTGCATGGGCAAAGAAGGTTAGGGTTTGTGGTGCGCCTACCGCATTTTCCCATTGGGTCCTGTATAACGTACCAACATTCAGCATTCCTGGTTCATTGGTGGTGTATGCAGGGTTTACCACGTTCATGTTGTACATGTACTGGGTATACTGTGGGTCTTGTTGACCTTGCAGTTTTATTAAGAACAGAAGCATAACTATGCAGATGCCCCAAGTTGTGTTTGTAATTTTTTTGTGCATGGGTTATCTGTTTAAGTATAGACGCCCTTGAATAGGTGCGGCATTACCTTTGTTATAGTTAATAATGTAGAAATATACCCCGTTAGGTGCTGTTGACGATCCGTTGCTACCATCCCAGGCAGGATTGGAAATATCACCTTTAAATAATGTGGAGCCGTACCTGTTCAATATTTCTAATGTGAAATTGGGGAATATGGTTTCTATATTAGGAATAAAGAAAGTATCGTTTTTGCCATCGGCATTCGGTGAGAATCCGTCCGGGATGAAAAAATCATAATTTTCGGGGTCACAATCACTGAAACCTATGGTAACTGGAACCCTTGTTGCAGCAGAGCATCCGGTAAGTGGATCATAATTTTCTGCGTAGTACGTGGTATTTTCTAGTAACAAGTCGTCATCTTGTAGTGGCGAACCGCCGTTTTCGGTAATAAACCAACGTACTTCATAGTCGGCTTCATTTTCTAATGATCTTAAGTCTGTTAAGGTCGGATTATCCAGTCCACAGACCTGTAACATATCTGAAGTTAAAGATGTTGGGGTAACAGTAATCACTGTAGGGATTATTTCTAAACGATCGGAACTGTTACAACCGTTACTGTTAGTTGCTACAAAGTAAGATTGATTGTCAACCAAAATTGTTGATGCTGCTAATTCACTTCCACCGGTAGCGGCATCAAACCAAGTAATAGAACTACCTGCGGTAATATCAATAGATATGTTGGAAAGGGTCGCATTCGTTTCCGCACAAAAAAGCGGATTAACCGTACTTGCCGTTGGGGCATCGGGATTACTAAAGCTTACCGTAATTTGAACCCGATCGGTACCTTCGCAATTGGTGAGTGGATCACTATTGGTCACATAATAATCTTCACCATCTACCAGTGCCGTGGAAATGGGCAGAATATTATTGTCCGTTTCGGTATCATAGAACAATACATCTCCATCTGCTATAACCTCAATATCTATTAATGTAGCTCCATCAGGATATTCGCTAATGCAAAATATCTGGTTGGCAACGGCTTGTGGGGCACCTGGAACACCTCCGCGGGAAAAATTTTCGGTCTCTTCGAACTCAAAGTCCAATCGGCAAGGGGTGGTATCGTTTTGGATACTGCGTACACTTGCGGTATAATTACCGGTAGGTAAGGCATCAACGTCTATTTGATAGGCGGCAGTACCACCTGTAAAGTTGATCGTATTCGTGGTTAGTACGGTGTTGGAACCTAATTCGGTAACATCATAGGTTATCGTATATGTACCATTGGGTAGCGTAGGTGCATCTACCAAAACATCTATTTGTGTTGCATCACAACTGTTATCTACAATGAGGTCTAGTTGAATGGCGTTGGGTAAAGGGGTAACTGTAAAAGTATCTACCAATGGGCAACTTGTTGCATAAATGCCTGAAATAGTAGGTCTAATAGTGTATTCCCCGTCCAAAGTGAAATTACTCTCAGGCACTATAAATGAAGCATTACCATTGGTGAATTCAAGCTCAAATGTTGGAGAACTTGTGGTACTTCCATCAGGAGTTGTCAATGCGTACGTCGTAGAGAAGTTGCCAGTTGCAAAATTGCCGTCTGCATCAAGAATTTCAATAATTTGAATGGTATTTTCTGTCTGTATGCATATATTTTCAGCAGTAATATCTGAACTTGTTACTAAAAAAGTGGTAGGTGGTACTATAACTCTTGGGCAAACATCTCGGGGAGGCGTTACACTTCTTATACCAATAACTTCTAAGGAAACCTCTTCATTTAAAGGCACCAAACCTTGGTCAATTACAAAACTTCCATTGCCGTCAATCAAAGTTGTTGGCGATTCACCTACGTCATTGTTAACGAGATACTGTAGTATAAAATCGCCATTGTGTAAAAGCGTATTGTCATAAGCTAGTTCAACAACATAGCTTTCCCCTACACAGATATCATCGGCAGCAATAGTGCCATCTAATATTGGTAATATTCTTATGCTTACTTCAGACACTCTTTTTTCACAAACCGGATGGCTGGGGAAAACGGTGTAATTGAAGGTAAAATCTCCATACCCAAAATTGTTATATATTTCTTCAATATTAATGATAGTATCATTAAGGTCACTTAATTGGTTGGTTCCATTTTCTGTCCAGGTACCGTTAGGGTCTTCGCCTATTAAATGTTCGCTAAGATCAAATGCGGCGTAAGCCGATAGATCATCTCCTGCACAAAAGGTTAGAACGGGAGCCGTACCTGCATTTGGCGGTGGATGCACCTCTAATATTACTGTTGAGGTTCTTCCTGAACAACCATTTACATCAGGTACCGTATACGTAAAATTGTATATTCCGGGTCCTGCTTCTCTTGCATTGAAAAAATTTTCATTTAATTGACCGGTAAAAGTTGCTGGGTCTTCTTCCCACAAGCCATTAAAATCTTGTACTTTACCGTCTACATTACTGCCTAAAAAACCATGTAAGTTTACACTACTGTCATCACCACACGCATTAGCGCTACCATCTATATTATCTTCGCCGGGGTATCCTCCAAGAACTATGGTTAACGTTGCACTTTGGTTACAATCCGCATTGGTGTAAACAAAAGAATGGGTGCCATAATTATTAATTCGCCAAAGGTCTACGATACCCGTATTTTGGTTTAGGGCATAAAAATTTTCGGGGTTGTTGGTTGCCCATGTACCACCAGAAGTAGGTGTGCCACCTAATCTAGAAAATAAATCAAAATTACGATTAGCAACGTCAGCGTCTTTCTCACAAACTTCAACAGTTGCATTTTCACCGGCGCATTGAGCTTGAACTTGGCTTAGAATGCCGGTCAAGAAAAACAGAAATGTTAAGAGCTTGAATTTTAGGTTATTCATTCACAGGGGGTTGGTTGCTGAATATGTTTTTGATAACTGCTAAGGTATTTTTGTTCACATATGTAGGAAATTATTTGTTGTAAAACACTTAAAATGTAAGGTGAATACTACTAAAATTGTTAGAAAGTGTTAAAATTATGTGTATTTCATCGATATGTAATTACACTTTTTACATGTAACCATTGGCCTTAGCTTATAGGTATTCCATAGATTTAATTGGACAATACGTATCTTTGCCACCTAAAATTTAGGAATGCGAATACATTTTATTGCGATAGGAGGAAGTGCCATGCATAACTTAGCGTTGGCCTTGAAACATAAAGGATACATTATTACAGGAAGTGATGATGTTATTTATGAACCTTCTAAATCTAGATTGGAAGCCAAGGGATTATTACCTGATGAATTTGGTTGGTTTCCTGAAAAAATCACTATGGATCTAGATGCAATTGTACTTGGTATGCATGCAAAAGCAGATAATCCTGAATTGTTGAAAGCCCAAGATTTAGGAATTACTATTTATTCTTATCCTGAATTTTTATATGAACAATCAAAAAATAAAACTAGGGTAGTAATTGGTGGTAGTCATGGTAAAACCACCATTACCTCAATGATCTTGCATGTACTTAATTTTCATGATATTGATGTGGATTATATGGTAGGTGCACAATTAGATGGTTTTGATCGCATGGTGCATTTAACAGAGGATAATGATTTTATTGTTTTAGAAGGCGATGAATATCTGTCATCTCCAATAGATAGGCGACCTAAATTTCATCTGTATCAACCTAATATTGCCTTACTAAGTGGAATTGCCTGGGATCATATTAATGTATTTCCAACTTTTGAAAATTATGTAGAGCAGTTTAAAATATTTGTAGATAGTATTGTAAACGGTGGTTCTATTACTTACAATGTTGAAGATGATACTGTAAAAGATGTAGTAGAGTCCTCTGAAAATGCCATTAGAAAATTACCATATTCCACACCAGAATATACTGTAGAAGACGGAGAAACCCTTTTAGAAACTAATGAGGGACCAATGCCAATTGAGGTTTTTGGTAAACATAATTTAAGCAACTTAGCGGGGGCAAAATGGATATGCCAGAATATGGGAGTAGATGAGGAAGATTTTTATGAGGCCATAGCTACATTTAAAGGCGCATCTAAAAGATTGGAAAAAATTGCAGAAGGAGCAACCAGTATTGCGTATAAAGATTTTGCACATTCACCAAGTAAAGTTGCGGCAACTACCAGAGCAGTTAAAGAACAATACCCAAATAGAAAACTGGCAGCTTGTTTGGAGTTACATACTTACAGCAGTTTTAATCCAGAATTTTTAAAGGAATATAAGGGCGCCTTAGATGCTGCAGATGAAGCGGTCATTTTCTTCTTGCCAGAATCTGTGGCCATAAAGAAATTAGAGGCGGTGACCGCTGATCAAATATCAGAAGCATTTCAACGCAACGATTTAAAAATCTTTACAGACGCCAATTCATTTCATGATTATTTAGAAACACAATCTTACAAGGATACTACGCTGTTATTAATGAGTTCAGGTAATTATGGCGGATTCGATTTAAACAAATTGCACGGGTTGTTGAGTTAAGGAGGAAGTACAAAGTCTTTTTTTGAGATTGAAATTGAACTTGATTTTTGAACTTGAACTTGAGTTTTTTCAACAACCAAGTTATACTCCAAACTGCTTTAAATGATGGTCAAGGTGTTTGTATTGAACTTGACCCCACTGTTCTTTTGTAAAAGTACCAAAAGCTGGGTGTGGGTGCCATTCTTCTCTGTCTCTTACGGCATAAAAATCGCTCACCAATTTTTTTAATAGTTTATGCTCCGTTTCAAAGTCTTTATCTTCCTTAGCTTTTAATTGTGGAGCTGTAGGCATATTTTTTCTCCACGGTTTGTCATTGTACAATGATTTTTTGAAGAAAGTTTTTATGAACCAATTTCCTTTTGAATTGTTAGGTTTGTTTTTAATAGCCAATTGTAGAGGGTATTGACAGTGCCAACACATTTGACCAACACTCATTTTACCCCATCCTTTTTCTGAGTTTAGGGTTAGAAGATCAATTCTTTGATTGATTTCTTCGTAAGCCTCTTTTGTTAATAATGATTTCATGATTTTAATTTGATGTATAAATTTAGCATAAAATAATTTGTTCTGTATCTTTAGCCAATGCAGGATAAATCCGTTTCGTTCTCCATAAAAAATTGGTCAGATGATGATAAGCCAAGAGAAAAGCTGGTCAACAAAGGCCGTGCTGTTTTGTCCGATGCAGAATTGATCGCTATTTTGATAGGTTCGGGTAGTAGATCAGAAAGCGCAGTTGAGCTTTCAAAACGTATTTTGGCATCGGTGGATAACAATTTAAATGAATTGGGTAGATTGTCCATTAAGCAGTTAATGGCTTTCAAAGGTATTGGCGAAGCCAAAGCAGTAAGCATTGCGGCAGCTTTAGAGGTGGGTAGAAGAAGAAGAGGTGAAGATGCTCCTAAAATTGAGAAAATAGGTAGTAGTAAAGACGCTTACCATATTTTACATCCCATGTTGGGAGAATTGGAACATGAAGAATTCTGGATTCTTTTTCTCAACAATTCCAATAAAGTGTTACATAAGGCTCAATTGAGTAAAGGTGGTATAACAGGTACCCTTGTAGATGTGAGAATTGTAATGAAACAGGCGTTAGAGTTAGGTGCGGTTGCTATAATATTAGCGCATAACCACCCATCGGGCACTTTAAGACCTAGTGCAGCAGATAAACAGATTACCCAAAAGATTAAAACGGCCAGTGAAACTTTAGATATTAAAGTGTTAGACCATTTGATCATTACCCAAAAAAGTTACTATAGCTTTGCAGATGAAAATATGCTATAAATGTTATTGATCTACACACATAAAATAACACCGCGCCTTACCTATGTTATGAGGCATATCTTTGTGGTTATTTTGGGGATTGAGATTGATTTCACCACCAAAGTCGAAGATTTTATTAAACATACGGGGGCAAAAATCACGTATACAAAACAGCCCTTACAGAATGAATTTTTTGTTCGTAGTAATGAATTGTTGTTTGAGCAAGGCATTAACGATGTTCAATTGAACATTGGTGATTGGGAAGGTACACCTTGCTTTTTTCAGACGGGTGATAAAAGTACTTTACCTTTCGATATTTTTGCTGCCAGTTTTTTTATGCTTTCTAGGTATGAAGAGTATTTGCCACACGTAAAGGATATTCATGGCAGATTTTCTCCAAAAGATAGTGTAGCCTACCAGAATGGTTTTCTTTTAAAACCAGTTGTTGATATTTGGGCCTATAAATTATTAGAAGCACTAAAGGAACGCTTTGAAGATTTGGAATTTAAACACAAATCTTATGACTTTATATCCGTTATAGATGTAGCTACATCACATTGTTATGCAAACCGGGGCGTCGTACGTGGTTTGGTGGGTATGTTGATGGATTTGGGGACGTTGAAATTTAAACGTGTTTACGAGCGTATTGCAGTAGGATTGAACAGACAAAAAGATCCTTATGACAATTATGCAGAGCTCATAGATTTACATAAAAGATATAAGGTAAAATGTAATTTCTTTTTTCAATTTGCAGATTATTCCAAGTACGATAAAAATGTTTCTACCAATAGTATAAAATTTAAGTCGCTTATAAAGTATGTGGCAGATTATGTGCCCGTTTCCATGGCGGCGAGTTATAGTTCATTTTCGGATTTAGAGCTATTGAAGAAAGAAAAGGCAAATTTGGAAGAGGTCATAAATAGACCAGTGAACAATTCTAAAATGAGATATAATAGGGTAGATGTACCACAAACCTATCGTAATTTAATTGCAGCCGAGTTTACAAATGATTATACCATGGGGTATACCTTTGAACTTGGGTTTAGGGCCGGAACGTGCACGGCATTTCAGTTTTATGATATACCATTAGAGGTAAAGCAGCCAATAAAAGTACATCCGTTTGCTATACATGATATTTCATTATCAAAAATTAAAAAGGACAACGATGTTTTAAGTCAGGTAAAAGCTTTGACTAATGAGGTACGTAAAGTAAATGGTACGCTTATTACTATGTTCTCTAATGAGGTCTTAGGCAATAAAGAAGATAGGGACTGGATGTCTTTATATGCCGAAATAATCAAACAACAATATGTTCCACAATAAGGTTACCAATGTTTTCTTTGATCTAGATCATACCCTTTGGGATTTTGACAAGAACTCTGCAAATACATTTCAGAAAATTTTTAACGAGCAAAATATCGATATAGAACTGCATGATTTTTTAGCAGTTTATGTACCTGCTAATCTCAAGTTTTGGAGACTTTTCCGTGAAGAGAAGATAACCAAAGCAGAATTACGCTACCAAAGATTAAAATCTGTTTTCGATGAATTGGATTACCCGGCTTCTGATGAGGTCATTCATTTATTATCCGAAGAATACATTAATCACCTGTCTTCATTTAATGCTTTGTTTCCTAATACTATTGAGGTATTGAACTATTTACGACCTAAGTATAAGCTACATATCATTACCAATGGTTTTCAAGAGGTACAAGAAAGGAAACTAAGAAATTCTGGGATTTATGATTTTTTTGACCAAATTATAGATTCTGAGATGGCGGGAGTCAAAAAACCAAACCCTATCATTTTCAATTTAGCTTTAAAAAAGGCAGGTGCCACACCAGAATGTTCAATTATGATCGGAGATAGTCTAGAGGCGGATATCATGGGTGCAAAAGCTTTAGGTTTTTATACCATTCATTTTAATGCGCATAAAGAAAAAAAGCATGATCTGTCACCTATTATTTATGATTTGGAAGAAATAAAATCGTTATTATAGAGTTACTAATAGTACAGATTCCTGTCTTATTTAAAACTTCGTAGAGTCGATGAAAGGGTTACGCACTATTTATATGCTATTATTAGGTTTCCTAATACTAACCTCTTGTTCTGAAAATCAAGACTTTGATCAAATAGATGAGCTGGCCATTGTTCCTAGTTATGAAGCTAGTATTTTTTACGTTAAGGCTCAAGAGACTTTGATCAATAGAGTATCCGGACTCAATTTTTTTACCCAAGATTTTAATTTTGATGCGTTTGAAGAACCTTTTTTTACTGAGAGGGTAATATCCGGTGTGTTAACCTATGAGCTGGAAAATACAACAAGTAAACCTATTGAAATAAGACTTGAATTTTTAGATGTAAATGAAAATGTTATAGATACCGAAGTGTTTAGTATGGATCCGGCACCAACTTCTGTTTTAAGCAGAGATGTGGCATACGGCCCAACAGGTAAAAGTTTGGATATCATTAGAACAACATCTAAAATAAGATTGACCGCTGTTAATTTAGGGGATAATAGCAGTGAATCCGATATTCCAGACTCGGCAATAGAGCTTCGTTCTAGTGCACAATTTACATTAGAACTGCAATGAGATTCAACCATTGCCTTTTTGTTATTGCTATTTGTTTTGTAGTGGGTGTCAGAGCTCAAAATAAACAACTGCTCTATGATTTTAACGAAATACCTCAATCACTTTCCTTAAACCCTGGTGTTGAATCAGATTTTAAATGGTTTGCAGGTGTACCCTTGCTATCCGGTATTTCCGGTAATTTTGGGTCTAACGGTATTTCTGTTCATGACCTCTTTGCAGATGATGGTTTGGACATTAATGTAAAATTTAGGGAGCGTGCCTTAAATAGTCTTGGTCCAAGAGATGAGTTTAGCACAACAGTTCAATTAGAATATCTTACGGGTGGTTTTAGAGGTAGGAATCCTAATTACTTCTATTCTTTTGGAGGGTATTTGGAAATGGATAATATTACTTACTGGCCCCAAGACTACGCTTTTTTAGTTTTTGACGGCAATGCAGGGCAGCTAGGGAGACGTTATAATTTAGGAGACCTAAAAACCCGTGGGTCTTTGGTAAACGTTTTACATTTTGGGATAAACAAAAAGGTAGACCGTTATTTAACCATAGGTGCTAGGGGAAAAATTTATTCTGGTATTGTGGATTACAGTTCAACGCGTAACAGTGGATCCTTAAGAAACATAGAAGGTCAGAATAATATTATATCATCAACCTTAAATGCCGATCTGCTTTTACAGACCTCTGGTTTTCAAGATTTGGATAATGCAAGCGATGATGATTTACTTACCAATGAAATTATAAATAGGGCGCTTTTTGGTGGAGACTTAGGTATAGGAATGGATGTTGGGTTTACTTACCATTTGAGTGAAAGAACTACGGTAACAGGTAGTTTGTTAGATCTAGGTTTTATATACCATTCTAGTGATCCTAAAAGTTACAGTTTAGAAGGAAATACAACTGTTGAAGGTATAGAGATAGATGTTTTAGAAAATTTTGCCAGTCTGGATAGGGATTTTTGGCAAGATTTGGTAGATGAAGTTGAAGCTGCTGTGCCATTTGATACAAATACTAAAAACTATATCACTTTTAGACCTACAAAGCTATATGCTTCTATTAGAAATGATTTTGGAGAACCTGTTGGCAATAGTGGACTGCAGAATTGTGATTGTACGGCGGGATCTCCTGGTGGAGGAGAATTGAGAACAAAGTATAGAAATTCTTTTGGGGGACAATTCTATATGATCAATAGGCCAAGGGGACCACAAATGGCTTTAACTGGGTTTTATACACGTAGAATAGGTAATATTTTGGCATTTAAAGGTACTTATACTGTAGATAAATTTAGTTATACCAATTTAGGGTTAGGGATGAATCTACAGGCCGGACCCGTTAATTTTTACATAATGGCAGACAACTTATTATCTTATAATAATGTAGCCGATAGTAACTATGCCTCTTTTCAGTTCGGTTTAAATATCATTTCATGGGGTAGTGGAAAATAGTACATCTTCTTACCTCTATTTTATTTTTTTGGCATGCTTTTTTCATATATTACATTGAATTTAAATTTTATGTCGTTTTGAAAACAGTTATTACAATTCTTCTTACATTCATTGGGTATGCAACTTTTGCCCAAGCAAACTTGGACGATTACAAATATATTATTGTTCCAAAAAAGTTTGATGCTTTCAAGAACATGAACGAGCATCAAACAAGTACCTTGATAAAATACCTTTTTACGGGTAAAGGTTTTACCACGGTATATGACGATCAATTACCGGAAGATTTAAAATTCAACAGATGTTTAGGTGTAATTGCTGATCTTCAAGATGATAGTACTATGTTTTCTACCAAAACGATTATCAATTTGATTGATTGTAATGACAACATTGTGTACAGTAGTATGCAGGGCATTAGTAAAGAAAAGCAATATAAAGTAGCCTACAATGAAGCTATTAGGGAATCTATGCGTTCATTTAATGGAATGAATTATTCATACAGTGGTAAAAATGAAAAGAATGAGGCTATTACGGTTAGTTACAAAAATGATGTTAAAAAGTTGGACCCATCTTCTGCAAAAAAGGTAATAGAAGCAGAAAAAGAAATGGCAGATATACCGGTTAAAAAAGAAGCTACCGTTGTTTCAGAAGAAACCGAGAAAACACAGTATTATAAAGATCGTACTCCCGTAGCATCTAATATTAAAAAGGCGGAAATGGATAAGCCGGCTCTTAACGGTTTAGAGGTTAATAAGTCTGTAATTAAAGATATTTGGTATGCGCAAGCTACTGAAACAGGATATCAATTGGTAGATAGTTCGCCTAAAGTGAGAATGAATTTAATGAACAGTTCTGCGGAAAATGTTTTTATGGCAAAGACCGATTCTAAGAATGGTATGGTTTACCAAAAAGATGGTACTTGGGTTTTTGAATATTATGAAAACGATACTTTGGTTAAAGAAGAACTGAATATTAAGTTCTAAAAATCATACTTGTCTTTCCATCTGTTCTTTAGAAAATCGCTAAGGTTTTTTTCTCTCGCATTGTTACCAGGTTTGTAAAATGTAGTACCGGTAATTTCATCCGGTAAAAATTCTGCATTTACAAAGTTGTTCTGGTAATCATGGGCATATTTATATTCTTGACCATAACCAAGATCTTTCATTAGCTTTGTAGGTGCATTTCTTAAAGGTAGAGGAACAGAAAGGTTACCTGTTTGCTTAACTGCCTGTTGAGCTTTGCCTATTGCCATATAACTGGCATTACTCTTTGCCGACGTAGCTAAATAGATAGCGCATTGGCTAAGTATTATACGTGCTTCTGGATAACCTATAGTTGTTACCGCCTGAAAAGTGGTGTTCGCCATGACCAAAGCCGTAGGGTTTGCCAAACCAATATCCTCAGAGGCAGAGATGAGCATTCTACGCGCAATGAATTTAATATCTTCACCACCTTCTATCATACGAGCCAACCAATATACTGCTCCATTAGGGTCACTACCGCGTATAGATTTAATAAATGCAGAAACAATATCATAATGTTGCTCTCCTGTCTTATCGTATAGTACGGTGTTTTTCTGAACCTTGGAAAGTACCAATTCATCGGTGATAACAACGGTGTCGCTTTCTTCAGAATTAACTACCAATTCAAAAACATTTAATAGTTTTCTGCCATCGCCTCCAGATATTCGTAATAAAGCTTCGGTTTCCTTAAGATCTATTTTTTTAGACTTTAATATCGAATCCTTCTCCATTGCCCTTTTGATAAGGTTTTCCAAGTCGGTTTTTCCAAAGGCATTTAAAATATATACTTGGCAACGAGAGAGTAAAGCGGGTATTACTTCAAAACTAGGATTTTCGGTAGTTGCACCAATTAATGTGACCCAACCTTTTTCTACGGCCGCTAAAAGTGAATCCTGTTGAGACTTACTAAAACGGTGTATCTCATCAATAAACAAAATCGGATTTTTTGCAGTAAACAGACCACCCGCTTGTTTAGCTTTATCTATAACTTCGCGTATGTCCTTAACTCCGCTATTAATAGCACTAAGAACATAAAAAGGTCTTTTGCTTTCTTCCGCTATAATATTGGCCAAAGTTGTTTTTCCTGTGCCAGGAGGTCCCCATAAAATTAAAGAGGGAATAATACCCTTCTTAATTTGATGCGTAAGCGAGCCTTTCACACCCACCAAATGGTGTTGACTAATATATTCGTCTAATGTTTTAGGGCGTACACGTTCGGCTAAAGGTTCGTTCATATTACAAAAATATGATAAACTTAAAAGAGATTATAAAGTTAATAGCCAATTGATCGTTAAGTAAGTATTGAAATGACAATATGACCAATTAGTATAGATTGGTAGTATAATTGTAATTTATATAATAAAAAGTAGCTTATGTCAGAAATGGCACATTTTAAGTTTTCCAATAATGTTGTTGCCGTACCACTTTTGGCAATGATTATGATATGGGCGGTATACTGGGTAGAACTTTCCTTAGGTGTTAATTTTAATGAACTTGGGGTAATGCCAAGAACATTAACCGGTTTACGTGGCATAGTATTTAGTCCGTTCATTCATGGGTCTCTAGAACATTTATATAACAATACCATACCCTTGGCAATATTGCTCTCGGCACTAATGTATTTTTATAGAAGTGTGGCTTGGAAAGTCATATTTTATGGCATTCTTTTATCTGGCTTTATGACTTGGGTCATAGGAAGAACATCTTATCATATTGGTGCAAGCGGACTAATTTATGTTTTAGCCAGTTTTATATTCTTTAAAGGAATTTTTAGCTCATACTTTAGACTTGTAGCACTTTCTTTAATTGTAGTCTTTATTTATGGTAGTATGCTTTGGTATATATTCCCGGTTAAAGAAGGTATGTCATGGGAAGGGCATTTAGCCGGTTTTATTACCGGTTTGTTTTTAGCGAAAGTAGTTAAAGCACATATTCCTAAAACAACTAAGTTTGATTGGGAAAAAGATGATTACAATGAAGATGACGACCTTTTTTTACAACATTTTGATGAAAATGGAAATTTTAGGGAGTTGCCAAAAGACGATGCTGAAGTCAATGAAGAAACATTGAAAATCAACTACATCTATAAAGATAACGTTGATAATAAAAGTAGTGAAGTATGAAAATTATAGACGCTGACGAACAGCTTCATATAAAAATACTGCACATGCCACGGACACATTTAGTGATCCAATTTCTCCTAATAAAGGAAGTTTGGCCTTATAATCTGAAGCCTTTAAAATTGATGGTGTAATACCACGGTCTTCCGCTCCCATTACTATGGCAATAGAATCTTTGAAGGGTACATCATATACGGAGTCATCTGTTTTTTCTGTAGCCGATACAACTTTTATTCCCGATGCTTGTAAATAAAACACAGCATCTTTTAAGTGGTCAACCTTTGCAATGGGAACTTTATAGGCAGCCCCGGCACTGGTCTTTATGGTATCTGCCGTAACAGGAGCAGCACCTTTCTTTTGAACGATAATACCATCAACACCGGTACATTCCGCTGTTCTAATAATAGCACCAAAATTGCGAACATCAGAAAGTTGGTCTAACAATAGAAATAGGGCAGGCCCCTCTTTTTCGCTTGCTTTTTCTACTAAATCTTCAAGGGTATGAAATGAAATAGGGGAGATATTGGCAACGGCACCTTGGTGATTGTTTTTGGTAAGTCTATTTAATTTTTCAACAGGTACGTAAACCATATTGATTTCATTACGTCGCAATAAACCTTCCAATTCTTTCATAAGATCTCCCTTAAGACCTTTTTGTAGAAATACCTTATCTATTTCCTCATTGGAGTTAACGGCTTCTATGATGGCTCTTAAGCCATAAATTTGAGTGGTTTTTTGCATGGAGCAAAGGTAAATAAAAACCGCCCAACTATTGTTGGGCGGTCATTAATCTTAAGATTTAAATTTTAACTGTTTAAATAGTCAAAAACTTTTATTAAATCTTGCTCGTTCTTAATATTTAGATTGTTCTCCTTTAAAAAGATTTTTAAATCTTCTCTTTTAGAGGCATCTATTAATTTTAAAAGCTTTTTATTTTTTTGAGGTATCTGATCAATTCTATTTACCCCATCTTTTTGAAAATAATATTCTGTAAATTTAGTAAACCTACTAGGAACTGCTGCTACAAATGAATTTTGTGCAGGTTGACCTTCGGTAAATTTAACAAGTGTTCTTTGGTACAGATCGTAAGTATTTCCTTTTTGTAGCAAGGTTAAATAGCCATTTATAGTTTCATTTTTTTCAGTAACAAAAGTTTTGAAACTTAAAGGTTTTGCATTGATAAGTAAACTAACTTCCTTGTCCTTAACTAAGGCTTTGTACGGTTCGTCTTCAGAAGAGGTTTTTTTAATTTCTATTTCTTCGTTCAAAGCATTGTACCTGTAATAAATATTACCAACAACTTCGTCATTATATTTTAAGATGGTTGGGGCAAACGTATTGGATGTGTAGGGTGTGCCTTGAAATTTATCCAAGTCTATTTCTCTTCTTTTTTGGTAGGCTTCATTAACTGGCCCTAAGAAGTTGGCTATAGCAGCACCAGCAGCCGCATTTTGACTAGCTCCTCCCATATTTGTTGGTACTTGACCAGAATATTGAGCTTGTAAAGTTGTACTAACTATTGCTGTAATAGCTAACATTAAAATTTTTCTCATGGTATGGTTGTTTAAGATGTTTAATTTAGATATTTTTTTTAAACATCTTATAATCAGTATGTTTAATTTTTTGTTAATTCGAAAGTTCTCAATTTATCGTTGTTTAAACCCGCAACAACTATCGTCTTTTCGTTGAATTTTAATGATTCCATACTTTTTACATTTCCTCTAAGATACATTCCTGTTTTTCCTATGGAGGTGGTAGTATATCCATCTTTTCTGTTGGAAATTAATGCCAAACCGGTTATGGCATCAAGCCTTGGAGTTTCAACCTCTGTTTCATAGATGTTACCAGATAGTACGCAATCTTCAAAACCATCGTTGTTCAGGTCAAACAATAAAATTGCTAAAGTGGGAAATAATTGAGATTCATTAGGTAAGGTAACTTTTTCAAAAGTATTATTTCCTTGGTTCACCAATATTATGGAGTTAAAGTCTGTAGCTTCGCTTGTGTACGCATCTTTAAGTTTTTCTCCATAAATATCCTCCATAGTTGCATGTGCGAAATCATTATAGGTCGAAAATTTTTCTTTGATAAAAGGCATTTGCTGAGATGAACATTCTCTACCTCTAACAGGAACATAAGTTTCATGATATTTCTTACTTAACACAACGTCGTTTATTCCGTTATTATCAAAATCGGTTGCAAATATTTTAAATGGTTTTTCTTCACTGGCAGTAAACTTTATATTTCTACCTACATTACCTACTATATAATCTTTGTTACCGTCATTGTTAATATCGGTTTCTTTTATTTTAAACCACCATCCTTTAGTATTTAGCACTGAGTTTTCTGATGCTAGACGTTGAAATTTTCCATTTTTGTTCTCAAAGATACCAATTGGCGTCCATTCCCCCACGGCAATAAAATCCTGCCATCCGTCATTGTTGAAGTCTGTGGTGATAATACTATTGATCAGTCCAAAATTCTCTAATTCCGGGGCAATAGTATTTGTCACATTTTTTAAAACACCGTTATCGTTTTCATATAATATGGATGCACTGAATTTGGGATAGTTGTGTGGTATGATTCTATTACCTACTAGAATATCGTTATCGCCATCTTTATCAAAATCCAATATGGTTACAGATTTACCACTTTTTGGAAAAGATTGTAAAATTGGTGTGTTACGTTTTTCAAAATTTCCTTTTCCGTCATTTATATATAGTCTATCTGCATAATATGAGGAGCTTTCTCCATATTCGTTACCACCACTAACTACATATAGGTCTAGATCGTTATCATTATCAAAATCAAAAAATACGGATTCGGCATCCTCTTTTTCCTTGTCTAATTCAAAAGATTGCTGTGGGTTCTTGACAAAACCATTTTCAGTTTGTAAAAATAAGGTACCTGTTTGCCTAGAGCCTCCACCAACATAAATATCTTCTTTACCATCACCATTGACATCCGCTTTAGCTATAAATGGACCAGTGTTAGACTGTTTGTAGGGTAGTAGAATTTCTTGCTCAAAATCGTCGTATGTTGTTTCTTGGTGACTGTAATTCAAGTTAAAATCAGTAGCGTTTTTTTGAGAAAAAAATGAGTTAAACGCTAGTGAAGATTTCACGTTTGGTACTACTGCTTTATCTTCAGAGAACGTTAAAAATGAGTTGGCTTTTATATTGTATTTGTATGATATTTTTCCACTAAGCCATTCTACCTTAACTGTGTCAATGACGGTTGTTGTACCAATACCAAAATGGGCAGCGTTTTCTTGTGAGGACATGTACCCTCTAACTCTTTTTATCTCATTAAATTGCTGTTTTTCAGCATATGAAATAGTTACTTTGGCAAAAGATTCGGGTGTAGAAGCCGTAGTGGTCACTTTCAAGAAATTGCCTAATTGGTTTTCAACCGTGTTATTTTTATACACTAGCGCCTTTTGATCAATATTGTTGATCACTAGATCTAAATCACCGTCGTTGTCAAAATCAGCTTGTGCGGCACCATTACTGAAGGTAAGTTCATTTAATCCCCAATCCGTACTTACTTCTTGAAATTCTAAGTTTCCGTTATTTTGATACATTAAATTGCTAAGACTTTCAGAAGGCATTTCATTGTAAAGTTGTTGCTTTAAATTAATGGGTATGTTTCCTCTATATTTTATCTTGGCGTTATATACTTTGTTCTGAAAATCATTATCTAATGCATACTTGCGGTAACCGTTGGTAATGAATACATCTTTTGTGCCATCGTTATTATAGTCTGACATTAAAACAGACCAGCTCCAATCAGAGCTCGCCATACCGGTTAATTGTGAGATGTTGGAATAATGGTTTTTACCTTGATTAAGCTGTAAGGAGTTAAACATGTATTGATGTTGAAATCCGGCTGTTTTTGTTAAGAAGTCGAATCTCTCTGTACTCATAGATGCCATAAGGGTTTTAGCCCTAAAATGGTCGTTCGAAGCCATATCTAATACAAATATATCTTGTAAGTTGTCATTGTTGATATCGCCAATGTCCAGGCCCATACCGTAAAATGAAATTTGTTGTGTTAATTGATTGACTTGGTTTGTGAATTTGCCTTTTTGATTATTGATGTATATAGCATCGGGCAAGTAGTAGTCACTTGAAAGGTAAATGTCTAAATAGCCATCGGAATTTATATCGGATACACAAAGACCTAGACCGAATATCGGGTTTTCTAGTCCTACTTCTTTTGTGACATCCACATATTTGCCATTGACATTTTTGTAAAAATGGCTGCTATTGAAATACTTAGATTCTTTGGTGGTATTTACTGTTTTTAACAAGGATATTGGGTCTAAACCATATAATTCATTTTCGTTCATGACTATGCAATCTAAGTCACCGTCGTTGTCAAAATCGAAAAATGCAGTTTGTGTAGAAATTCCAGGATCGTTTAAACCATACTCCGTGGCACTTTCCGTAAAAGTTAAGTTTTGGTTATTAATATATAACAGGTTGTTTCTATTACTTCTATTGTTAGGACCGCCTTGTGAGACATATATATCTTGCCATCCATCATTGTTAATGTCTACGAAAGTAACACCGTTGCACCATTTTTTATTGATGTTGATACCGGCGGTAGAGGAGATGTCTTCAAACTTAAAATTCCCTTTATTTAGATATAATTTATTGTCAACTTGATTGCCGGAAAAGAAAATATCTAATAAACCGTCATTATTGATATCTTCCACGCCTACTCCAGCCCCATTGTAGAAATAATCAAAATTAAAAACGTTTTCATAAGTTTCAACATTCTCAATTAAGTTATTGCTAAAGTCTATAGCACTATGTTCACTGGTAATTTTTTCAAAAATTTTTGTTGTTTCTTTTTTATTTACAGCAATTTCTTTTGAGTTGCTATTTGTTTGTTCAGAGCACGAGTGCATTATTGGGAGTAATGACAAAATCAGAATTTTCGTCATTTTCTTTATTCTATTGAACTCTAATACAAATTTCATAAGGGGAAGTTATATGTTGTTGTAAACAAAATAGCTGCCTTAATTTTTAAATAAGGCAGCTATATTAATGAATGAAATATTATTTAAGACTACCCTCCACAGATATTCAATGTTTGAACACCTACAGCTGGCGTTGGGCCGTCAGAAAGGGCTAATTCTCCAGTTGGCGCAATAATTTCATAAGTAATTTCACCATCCCAGTCACCTGAAGAAAATGCTAAAGTAAATTCAGCTGTTCCCTCTGGTACTGTAAATGTTTGAGAACCGGCAGCTCCACTGTCAAGAGTGTAAGATGTTTCAACACCATCAATAACAACATCAATAGAAGCTCCGTTCCATCCATCACCATAACTATCTTCCATTTCAATAGTGTACTCACCTGCAACTGGTGCTGGAGGAATACATTTTATGATAGGTGCATAGAAATAAGGTGCATTAAAGAAAGAACCTGTAATTGTACCTGTACTATCATCATTGGTAAAGGTTCTTCCGTCAGTTAAAGTTAAAATTAAACGGAATTGAATAGCGTCTCCACCGTCAAAATCACCTTCAACTAAACCTAGTTGAGAAAGTGCGTTAGCTAAAGTGGTTTCATAACTAGCTCTAGGTAAACCAAATTCACCATCTGTAAAATCTGCAGGTAAGAAAGTTTCAATTAGAATTTCGTCTACAGTGGAATCACCATTAGCTTCAGTATTATCTTCAAAGCTAATATATAGATCTACTTTCTCCAAAAGATCACCATCTTCGTAATCTTGCTCTTCAAATGTAAACCCATAGGTAGTTGAAGTATCAAAACGATCAAAAATACCGTCTGCTTCAATTGTTCTAAGAATTGCACCTCTAGTTGTTTCGTCAAAAACAGTGTCAATAACTTTGTCACCATCATCACATGATGATATTAGTAGCGTAGAAACACCTAGAATAGCGCCTAATATTTTATTGTTTATTTTCATTTTCTTATTTTTTAGTTAGCAGATGGGAATGCTGGTCCGGCTGGATTTGTATCCCAAAATACTTGAGTTGATAAATCTGATTTCTGCGATACATTTGAGTTTGTAATTACCTCTGTCTGAGGATACAAAAATGATCTTGGGAAAGCACCTGGATTTAACTCCCAGTTTGGAGCCAATGTAGTAGGGAAGCCAGTTCTTCTATAATAGTTATATGCTTCAACACCACCACCGTAAAGTGCTATCCAGTATTGTTCAGATAAAATATTCATTTGATCATCTCCTGTTGCCGCTAGGTAATCAGCAACCGTATCTTCAATGTAAGTAGTTACTTCATCATCAGAAGGGGCTACAGATAAATCTGCACCAGAATCCAATGATCCAAAACTTTGAACTTTAGCTATAGACTTGGTCATTGCAGACTCTAAGAAAGTTGCTTTTTCAGCTGCAGATGAAGCCATTTCAGCTTGCCAGAAATCAACATAAGATGCTAAGATGATCGGCTCTATACCGCCACCTCCGCCACCAAGGCCAAGACCTACAACATCAAAGCTGCTATCGTCAAAACGACCTCCTGCAGGGTAAACACCTACAGCCGTTCTTTGGAAACCATCTGGAGGAGTACCTTCATTGTTACCATGAGATCTACCCCAGTATCCGTTAGGTACGGAACAATAGATGAAACCGTCATAATGTGCCGGTGGTGTAGCTAAAGAACAAGCTAATAGCTCTTCATTGGCTGGTTCACCCGCTGCACCAGGAGTAGCGCTTTCTTGACGATAGAAATAATATCTAATTCTAGGATCGTTTCTTACCATCATGTTGTTCATTAACCAGTTATTTTGGTAAATGTTTGCACCACTTGTAGTATAATCATTCTGATAATCTGGGTGACGTGTATCTGGTTGTAATTCTCTAGTGCCATATTGCCATTGAAAATCATCTGCAGAATCAGCAATATATTCACCTCCAGCAATTATAGAATTAAATGTACTTGTGTCACCGGTAGTAACAGCTGCTTTTAATCTAATGGTGTTAATTAATTTAATCCAATTTTCAGTATCACCACCGTAAAAGAAATCTTCTCCACCTTGAGTAGCTGGGTCAGCTGCAAATAATGCTTCTGCTTCGCTTAAAAGGGCTAACGCTCCTGTATAAACATCTTGACCGTCATCTAACATAGGAGCAGGGAAATCAACTGGATTACCAGCTTCGCTCAACGTCGCTTTTCCAAGATAATCAACTAACAATAAAAGCATGTGAGCTTTTAATGTTTGACCTACGGCAATATGGAAAGAGTAATCAATATCACTTTCAGCATCTATAGTTTGCAAGTTGTCAACGTTAGGGAATATACCTAAATCTACAGTTGAGCTATAAACAGCGCCATTACCATCTGTACTACTGTACAAACGTTCCCAGATGTCATCAAACGTATCACCAGGGTATGTATTAAAGTAGTTACGACCAAGCATGTAATCAATTCTAGTTAATTCAGAACCAATATCATTTATTGTATACATGTTAGCAACATACGCTAATTGAATTGAATTCAATAATAGGTTAGGATCTGCTTGATCAGCAGCAAGATCATTAGGGCTAGTCCTAAGATCTAGATCTGTTGTTTCACAAGAGTTGAATAACACTCCAGCTGCAAAAACAACGGTTATATATTTAATTATTTTTTTCATAATATTTCTATTAATTAAGATTAGCAATTTTTAAAAGGTTGCTTTAATACTAACTCCATATCTTCTAGAACTTGGACCGTTGATAAAGTCAAAACCTTGAGAGTTACCAACACCAGCACCTTGAATGTTTGGATCGAAGTTAGCTCCATCTGGTGTGTTGTAAGCATCATACCAAAGGTTAAATCCTTGGGCAGTGATCGTTAATGAACCGAAAGGAGTTCTTTCTAATGCTTTTGCAGGGAAAGTGTATCCTAAAGAAAGTTCTTGTAAACGTACTACTGAAGCATCATAAACTTTTAATTCTGTAGGTCCGAATAAGATGTTGTTGAAGTAGTAAGTAGAGTTATTGATCTGCTTATTGTTTACTTCTCCAGTGCTCTGAGATACACCAGGTAAAATATAAGTGTTCTCTCTATCTAAAGTTTCAGTAATTAAACCTCTACCTAATAATGTACCAATAGTATTAGAAACTATGTCACCACCTTTGGTATGACTAAATTGAAAACCTAAATTCCAATTCTTGTAAGAAAGAGAGTTTATGATGTTCATAATATAGTCTGGGTTAGGATTTCCAATAATTGGAACATTACCATTAACATCTACCTCTGTAGTTACATAATCACCACCATCATCAATTAAGAAGTTGCCATCCGCATCTCTTGCAATTGCATCACCTACAATAACACCTAACTGCTCACCTTTAATTGCAGCGTTACCACCAACTGATAAAGTTGAACTACCAGCATAGATAATAATATCTTGCTCTTGCTCAGTTACTATAAATTTGTTTTTAGTGAAGTTAGCTCTTGTGTTCCAGTTGAAGTTGTCACTTCTTACCCAGTCAACACCTAAATCTATTTCAATACCATCACCTTCTATTTTACCAACGTTACTTTGCGTGAAAGTAAAACCGGTTGAAGGAGAAAGAGGCTCTCTTACGATCAAGTCTTTTGTAGTTCTGTCAAAATATGTGAAATCTAAAGAAACTCTATTGTTAAAGAATTTAGATTCAAATCCTACTTCAAATTCTGATAATAGCTCAGGTTTTAAGTCAGGATTAGCTTTAAAAGCTGCAACTTGGTTGGTTGTAACTTCACCGCCTTCACCATATACTTGTGTATTTTGCTCAACAACACTTACCGTTGGATAAGCAGTTGGGAAAGTCGCAGACTGTCCTAAACCAGCTCTTAATTTCAAGAAGTTAAGACCTTTTTCAGATTTAATACCAGGCCAAGCAGCAGTAGGTAAGAAAGATGCACTAGCACTTGGATATGTTTGACTGTTGTTTTCTGTAGTTAAGTTAGAAACCCAGTCAGTTCTAGTAGATGCTGTAAGGAATAACATGTTGTCATAGTCCAAAGTAACCTGTCCTAATAAACCAGCAATATTTCTTTTTTCAGAATATTGAATAGGAGATTGGTTAGAGTAGTTAAAATGTCTCTGTATGTCAAATACAATTTGACCTGTACTAGCAACACCCTGCTGATCAAAAGTTGTAGATCTTGTTGTAGCACCTGCGTTGAATGACAAACCTAATTTTTCAGATAAATCATAATTACCGTTAAGGGCTAAGTAGTGATCCCAAATCGTATTATTGTTATCATAGGTATTCAAGAAACCAAATATTGCACTTGTAAATGCAACACCACCCTTATTAGAGTATTGTTCATTTCTTTCGTTATAATAATCTAAACCTGCTCTGTAGGTTATGTTTAGGTTATCATTGATGTCATATTGTACAGAAGCATTCCAGAAAACACGTGTTGTTAACTGAGAGTATTTTACGTTATTTTCAGTCCAACGTGGATTAATGATATCGTTACCATTTCTATAGTATACACTAGAACCATCAATTGGGTTTTGGTAAGGTAATCCTAATAAATCAACACTACGAGGTGTGAAGTAAATGTTTCCAAAAATTGAAAGACCTGTAGTACCATTACCTTCACTCGCTGCAATTGGAGGTGAACTGTAATCTGTTCTCGAGTAGTTCATAGCTCCTGAAACTGTGAATTTATTCGATAATTTAGATCTACCACCTAAAGAAATGTTAGCTCTTGTTAAACCGTTTCCAGGTACAAAAGATTCATCATCTAAGTAACCAAAGTTTGCATTAAAGGTTGTATTTCCATCTTCTGATGCACCGTTAATGTTTACAGAAGTAGAGCTTACAGAACCTGGTTTGAAGTAATCTTCTACAGAATCGTAAGGTTTCCAGTCATATCTTGTTCCTTGTAATTCAGGAAAAGCTTCACGAGTAGCAGCAACTGCAGTACTACTATAAGGGTGCTCTAAAGTACCATTTTCGTCAATCGCAGATTGTCTTCCCCAACCTGAAAGGCCGCTTTCTTCAAAACTTGGTCCCCAGTTACTGAAGAACCATCCAAATGCTTGATCAAAACCATTACCATATTCATCTTGATAGTCAGGTAAAGAAGCAAACTCATTTACGAAGTATGATTGATTTACTGTGATTTCGGTTTTCTTTTTACCTCCTACTGCAGAACCTGCCTTTGTAGTAATCAAAATAACACCATTTTTACCTTGTGAACCATAAAGTGTTGCTGCTGCAAGACCTTTTAATACTTCAATTTTGGCAATGTTGTTAGGATCTAAATCTAAAAATCTTGAAGAACCAGTGTTACCAGTTAAGAAGTTAGAACCACCACCATTTGTGTCTTGTGCATTAGTATCGCTACTAAATGGTACACCATCAACTACGAAAAGTGCTTGGTTACTTCCACTAAAGGAACTTAAACCCCTAACTACAACGTTGGTTGCAGAACCGGACATACCACCTGCAGCGGTAATCTGTACACCAGATGCTTTACCTGATAATACACGGGCAACATCACCTTCAGAACGAGACTCCAAGTCCTCTTCGTCTACAGAAGAAACTGCAAAACCTAAAGCTTTTTTCTCACGTTTGATACCTTGAGCGGTTACAACCACTTCTTCCAGTGCTTGTGCATCTTCTTCCATTTGCACATTTACTGTACTGCCAGCACCAACCGATTTTCTAACGGCTTTTTGACCAATGTAAGTAAATAATAATGTTTCGCCTTGTGAGGCCATAATGGAATAGTTACCATCGAAATCTGTCTGAGTACCTGTTGTGGTGCCTTCAACTACAATGTTAACCCCGGGCAAAGGAAGCCCTCCCTGATCAGTAACCGTACCGGATACTGTTTTTTGCTGTGCAAAAGAAATATGCACAACTAACGCCAATAGTAGCGTTAACAATCCATTTAGTTTTGTTCTCATTTTTAAATTATTTGAATTAGCTAGCGACAAACTTCACAATAATGTGTTAATAATGCAAGATAATTTTAATAAAACTTTAAGAACTTGTTATAAAATTCGGAGTTACATATTAAACACGATCCATATTTAAAGTTATATAATTCAACACGGTTTTTTTTATCATATTCATAATTCTTCAGAAAAAGTCTAAAAAACCTGCATTTAATTTAAAGTGAAAATTGTATGGGTTTTTACTCGAAGTTTTTAAAATGTTAAGACAGTTTTAACCAATGATTTTTGTGTTGATTTCTGTTAAATTGAAAAAAAATAAAAATAAATTCATAATGATTTGAATTTTACCGAAATATAACTACATTTGCCGACCCTTAAAGTAGGGGTAATTTTTATATATTATTATAGTATGCCAACAATATCACAATTAGTACGAATAGGAAGAGAGACGATTACTAAGAAGAGTAAATCGGCTGCTTTGGATTCGTGTCCTCAGAGAAGAGGTGTTTGTACACGTGTTTATACTACCACGCCAAAGAAGCCAAATTCAGCTATGAGAAAAGTAGCAAGGGTTAGGTTGACCAATGGTAAGGAGGTAAATGCTTACATACCTGGTGAGGGTCACAATTTGCAAGAGCACTCGATAGTATTAGTAAGAGGCGGAAGAGTTAAAGATTTACCAGGAGTTAGGTATCATATTGTACGTGGTGCATTGGACACAGCAGGTGTGGCCGGTAGAACACAGCGTAGATCTAAATATGGTGCAAAACGCCCTAAGAAGTAATTAAACTTGTTTAAAACGAAGTAATGAGAAAAAGACAGGCAAAGAAAAGACCACTTTTACCAGATCCAAGATTTAATGATCAGTTGGTGACGCGTTTCGTCAATATGATGATGTGGGATGGTAAGAAATCAGTTGCTTTTGGTGTTTTTTACGATGCAATAGATATCGTAGATGCTAAAAAGACCGATGAAGAAAAAACAGCTTTAGAGCTTTGGAAGGATGCATTAAGTAATGTTATGCCCCATGTTGAGGTGAGAAGTAGAAGAGTTGGTGGTGCAACATTTCAAATTCCAATGCAGATTAGACCGGACCGTAAGATATCAACTGCTATGAAATGGTTGATTAGTTATGCAAGAAAGCGTAATGAGAAAGGTATGGCGCAAAAGCTAGCTGGAGAAATTTTAGCGGCGGCAAAAGAAGAAGGTGCTGCTGTTAAGAAAAGAGTCGATACGCACAAGATGGCTGAGGCAAACAAAGCATTTTCGCACTTTAGATTCTAAATAGACATGGCAAGAGATTTAAAATTTACAAGAAATATTGGTATTGCAGCTCATATTGATGCTGGAAAAACTACTACTACAGAACGTATTCTTTTTTATACGGGTGTTAGTCATAAAATAGGTGAGGTACATGATGGTGCTGCAACTATGGACTGGATGGAGCAGGAGCAAGAAAGGGGTATTACGATTACTTCTGCTGCAACAACCTGTACATGGAAGTTTCCATTGGAAAATGCTAAGGAATTAGCTGATACCAAAGATTATCACTTTAACATTATTGATACTCCAGGACACGTTGATTTTACCGTTGAGGTAAATCGTTCCTTACGTGTGTTGGATGGTTTGGTTTTCCTTTTTAGTGCTGTTGATGGTGTTGAGCCTCAGTCAGAGACTAACTGGAGATTGGCAGATAATTACAAAGTTCCAAGAATTGGTTTTGTAAACAAAATGGACCGTCAAGGTTCTAACTTCCTTATGGTTTGTAAGCAGGTTAAGGAAATGTTGGGTTCAAATGCAGTTCCTATTGTTTTGCCAATTGGAGAAGAGGCTGATTTTAAAGGAATTGTAGATTTAGCAAAGAATAGGGCTATTGTTTGGCATGATGACAACTTTGGTTCTACTTTCGATGTTATTGATATTCCTGAAGATATGAAAGCAGAGGTTAAGGAGTATAGAGCTGCCTTGATTGAAGCTGTTGCTGAGTATGATGAGGAGTTAATGGAGAAATTCTTCGAGGATGAAGATTCTATTACTGAAGAAGAAGTACATGCTGCTTTAAGAGCTGCTGTTATGGATCGTGCAATTATACCTATGATCTGTGGTTCTTCATTTAAGAATAAAGGTGTTCAGTTTTTGTTGGATGCGGTATGTAGATATTTGCCTTCTCCTGTAGATAAGGATGATATTGCTGGTACTAATCCGGATACTGGCGTTGTTGAAAAGCGTAAGCCAAGTGTAAAGGAGCCTTTTTCTGCACTTGCATTTAAAATTGCTACCGATCCTTTTGTGGGGAGATTGGCATTTTTTAGAACATATTCAGGTCGTCTAGATGCTGGTTCATATATATTGAATAATAGGTCTGGTAAGAAAGAGCGTATTTCTCGTATTTATCAAATGCATTCCAATAAGCAAAATGCTATCGATTTTATCGAAGCGGGAGATATTGGTGCGGCTGTTGGTTTTAAGGATATTAAAACCGGTGATACAATGTCAGATGAGAAACATCCTATTGTTTTGGAGAGTATGGACTTCCCAGAGCCTGTAATCGGTATTGCTGTTGAGCCTAAAACTAAGGCGGATGTTGATAAGTTAGGTATGGCTTTGGCTAAATTGGCTGAAGAGGATCCAACTTTCCAGGTTAAAACGGACGAAGCTTCAGGACAAACTATTATATCTGGTATGGGTGAGCTTCACTTAGATATTATTGTTGACCGTTTAAGAAGAGAGTTTAAGGTAGAGGTTAGTCAAGGTGAGCCTCAAGTTGAATATAAAGAAGCGTTAACAAAAACTGCTGCACATAGAGAAACTTATAAAAAGCAATCTGGTGGTCGTGGTAAGTTTGGTGACATTGTATTTGAAATGGGACCTGCTGATGATGATTTCGAAGGTGATGGATTACAGTTTGTTGATGAAATTAAAGGTGGTCGTATTCCAAAAGAATTCATACCATCTGTAGAGAAAGGTTTCCAGATTGCTATGCAAAATGGTCCTTTAGCTGGATATGAAATGGATTCAATGAAAGTTGTACTTAAGGATGGTTCTTTCCACCCTGTGGATTCAGATGCACTTTCGTTTGAGTTGGCTGCTAAAATGGGTTACAAAGCTGCTGGTAAAGCTGCCGGTGCTGTAATTATGGAGCCTATAATGAAATTGGAAGTTATTACTCCTGAAGAAAATATGGGTGATATCGTTGGGGATTTAAATAGACGTAGAGGTACTATTGGCGATATGAGTGATAGAGCTGGAGCAAAAGTGGTTAAAGGTACTGTCCCTTTATCTGAAATGTTCGGTTATGTTACTTCATTGAGAACTTTATCTTCAGGTCGTGCTACTTCAACAATGGAATTTTCACATTATGCGGAAACTCCTTCTAATATCTCGGAGGAAGTTATTAAAGCAGCAAAAGGTATAACAGCATAAATTTAGGACATGAGTCAGAAAATTAGAATAAAACTAAAATCTTACGATCATAATTTAGTGGACAAATCTGCTGAGAAGATTGTAAAAACGGTAAAGACTACCGGTGCTGTTGTAACAGGACCAATTCCTTTACCAACGCATAAAAAGATATTTACGGTTTTACGTTCACCTCACGTGAACAAAAAATCTAGAGAGCAATTCCAATTAAGTTCTTACAAGAGATTGTTGGATATTTATAGCTCTTCATCTAAGACTATTGATGCACTTATGAAGTTAGAGCTTCCAAGTGGTGTTGAAGTAGAGATTAAGGTATAATCACCGTCCATCTCTTTTATAGAGTTGGGCTACATGTCCTAAGCTGCGTGCGAGGGAAAAACGGATAAAAATAATTTAGGGTTAAATTATTTTGACCCTATTTTTTTGATAAGAATTTAATAAGTAATAATTAATATAAATAAGTATGTCTGGGTTAATAGGAAAGAAAGTAGGCATGACTAGTATTTTTGACGAGAACGGAAAGAACATTCCTTGTACCGTTATTGAGGCTGGACCATGTGTAGTTACCCAAGTCAGAACCGAAGAGGTAGACGGGTATAGTGCCCTTCAACTTGGTTTCGATGACAAGGCAGAAAATCGTGCTAATAAGGCTGAATTAGGCCATTTTAAAAAAGCAGGTGCTTCTCCTAAGAAAAAAGTCGTTGAGTTTCAAGATTTTGAAGGTGATTTTAAATTAGGTGACACCGTTGGTGTTGATGTTTTTGCTGAAGGACAGTTCGTAGATGTTATAGGTACATCTAAAGGTAAGGGTTTTCAGGGTGTTGTAAAACGTCACGGTTTTGGTGGTGTTGGTCAAGCAACGCACGGTCAGCATAACAGACTTAGAGCTCCAGGTTCTATTGGTGCTGCATCATATCCCGCAAGAGTATTCAAGGGTATGAAAATGGCCGGTAGAATGGGTACGGATCGTGTTACGGTTCAAAACCTTAGAGTTTTAAAAGTAGTTCCAGAAAAGAATCTTTTAGTAGTTAAAGGTTGTGTTCCGGGCCATAAGAATGCTTATGTAACTATACAAAGGTAGATGTAATGAAAGTAGCAGTTTTAGATATTAAAGGAAAAGACACAGGTAGAAAGGCAAACCTTTCTGATGATGTTTTCGCTATAGAGCCTAACGAGCATGCAGTATACCTTGATGTTAAGCAGTATTTGGCACATCAAAGACAAGGTACGCATAAAGCTAAGGAAAGAGCAGAGATAGCTGGTAGTACAAGAAAGATTAAAAAACAAAAAGGTACAGGTACTGCAAGAGCAGGTAGTATTAAATCGCCGGTATTTAGAGGTGGTGGTAGAATATTTGGTCCTAGACCTAAGGATTATAGCCAAAAGTTGAATAAAAACTTAAAGCGTTTGGCAAGAAAATCTGCATTTACTTTAAAGTCTAAAGAAAATGCAATTTTAGTAGTCGAAGACTTCGATTTTGATACTCCAAAAACTAAAGATTTTGTTGGTGTTTTAAAGACCTTAGGTCTTGAGAATAAAAAGTCTTTAATAGTGTTGGGTGATTCAAATAAAGGTGTATATTTGTCTTCGCGTAATTTTAAAGGGTCGGAAGTTATAACTAACTCAGAATTAAGTACTTACAAAATTCTTCACGCTAATAGTGTGGTATTGTTAGAGAGCTCTTTAGAGGGAATTGAATCGAATTTAAATAAACAATAATATCATGAGTGTGTTGATAAAACCAATTATAACGGAAAAAATGACTGCTGATAGCGAGTTGAACAACCGTTATGGATTCGTAGTTGACCCTAAGGCTAACAAATTGCAGATTAAAGATGCGGTTGAAGCTACTTATGGTGTTTCTGTGAAGAAGGTTCGTACTATGAATTACGGTCCTTCAAGAAAATCCAGATATACAAAAACTGGTGTGCAACATGGTAAGACGAATGCAATTAAAAAAGCGATCGTTGATGTTGTAGAAGGTGATATTATCGATTTTTACAGTAATCTATAAAGACAAGAAATGTCAGTTAGAAAATTAAAACCAATCACTCCAGGGCAGCGTTTTAGAGTAGTAAACGGATTTGACGCCATTACTGCTGATAAGCCGGAAAAAAGCTTGCTTGCTCCGTTAAAAAAGTCCGGAGGTAGAAACAGTCAAGGAAAAATGACCATGCGCCAAAAAGGTGGTGGTCATAAAAGAAGGTATCGTGTAATAGATTTTAAGAGAGATAAGCAAGATGTTGCTGCTACTGTTAAAACTATTGAGTACGATCCAAACAGAACTGCATTTATTGCTCTTTTGGAATATGCAGATGGAGAAAAGCGTTATGTAATCGCTCAAAATGGTTTACAAGTAGGTCAGCAGGTTTCTGCGGGTGCTACTGTAGCTCCTGAGATCGGAAATGCTCTTCCATTAAGCGAGATTCCTTTGGGAACTATAATTTCATGTATTGAGTTAAGACCTGGTCAAGGTGCTGTTATGGCGCGTAGTGCTGGTACATTTGCTCAATTAATGGCAAAGGATGGTAAGTTTGTTACTGTAAAAATGCCATCTGGTGAAACAAGATTAATTCTTTCTGGTTGTGTTGCGACCATTGGGGCTATTTCAAACTCTGATCATCAATTATTGGTGTCTGGTAAAGCAGGTAGGAGTAGATGGTTGGGTAGAAGACCAAGAACAAGACCGGTAGCTATGAACCCTGTCGATCATCCAATGGGTGGTGGTGAAGGTAGAGCTTCAGGTGGTCATCCAAGATCGAGAAACGGAATACCTGCTAAAGGTTTCAGAACTCGTACGAAGACCAAGAGCACCAATAAGTATATAATAGAACGTAGAAAGAAATAAAAAAGTAGAAAGAAATGGCACGTTCACTAAAAAAAGGACCATACGTACACTATAGCTTGGAGAAAAAAATCCAACAAAGTGTATCATCCGGTAAGAAATCGGTAATTAAAACTTGGTCAAGAGCTTCTATGATTACTCCTGATTTTGTTGGGATGACTATAGCGGTTCATAATGGAAAACAATTTGTACCTGTTTTTGTAACAGAAAACATGGTAGGACATAAACTTGGGGAATTTTCGCCAACTAGATCTTTTAGAGGTCATGCTGGTGCAAAAAACAAAGGAAAAAAGTAAGCTATGGGAGTTCGTAAAAAACAGATGGCCGAAAGAATTAAGGCCGAGAAGAAAAAAGTAGCTTTCGCTAAGTTGAACAATTGTCCTACATCACCTAGAAAAATGCGCTTAGTTGCTGATTTAATTCGTGGTGTAAAGGTAGAGCAGGCATTAGCTATATTAAGATTCAATCCAAAAGAAGCTTCAAGAAAGTTAGAGAAATTATTACTTTCTGCTTTGGCTAATTGGCAAGCAAAAAACGAAGATGCAAATTTAGAGGATGCTGATTTGGTAGTTGCTGAGATTAGAGTTGATAGTGGTGCTATGCTTAAGAGATTGCGTCCTGCTCCACAAGGTAGAGCGCATAGAATTAGAAAACGTTCAAACCATGTTACATTGGTGTTGGGGTCAAAAAATATAACAGAAAACTAGAATGGGACAGAAAACAAATCCAATAGGAAATCGTCTAGGAATCATCAGAGGTTGGGAGTCTAACTGGTACGGTGGAAACGATTACGGAGATAAATTGGCTGAGGATGATAAAATACGTAAGTATATTCATGCAAGACTTTCTAAAGCTAGTGTTTCAAGAGTTATAATTGAACGTACCTTAAAACTTATAACTGTAACGGTAACAACTGCAAGACCTGGTATCATTATTGGTAAAGGTGGTCAAGAAGTTGATAAGTTAAAAGAAGAGTTGAAAAAAATCACCAATAAGGAGGTTCAAATCAACATTTTTGAAATAAAAAGACCAGAACTTGATGCTAATTTAGTTGCAGCAAGTGTAGCTCGTCAAATAGAAAGTAGAATTTCTTTTAGAAGAGCGATAAAGATGGCAATCGCCGCAGCAATGCGTATGAATGCCGAAGGTATTAAGATTCAGATCTCAGGTAGATTAAACGGTGCTGAAATGGCACGTTCTGAATCATATAAAGATGGTAGAATTCCATTATCAACCTTTAGAGCTGATATTGATTATGCTTTACAGGAAGCTCAAACAACATATGGTAAACTTGGTATTAAAGTTTGGATTATGAAGGGTGAGGTTTACGGTAAAAGAGAATTATCTCCGTTAGTTGGAATGCAAAAGGATTCTTCTAAAGGTGGTAAACAAGAAGGTGGAAGAAAACAACGTCGTAGAAAGTAATTTTTTAAAGAACTAAAGTAATGTTACAACCGAAAAGAACAAAGTTCCGTAAGATGCAGAAAGGCCGTATGAAAGGTCTTGCTGGAAGAGGACACCAACTTTCAAATGGTATGTTCGGTATAAAGAATGTTGATGATGCTGCATTTTTAACTTCACGTCAAATAGAAGCTGCACGTATTGCTGCTACTAGATATATGAAAAGGGAAGGGCAATTGTGGATTAAAATATTTCCGGATAAGCCGATTACCAAAAAACCATTAGAAGTACGTATGGGTAAAGGTAAAGGTGCTCCAGAATATTTCGTAGCCGTGGTAAAACCAGGTAGAATTATGTTCGAAGTGGCCGGAGTTCCTATGGAAGTAGCAAAAGAAGCTTTAAGATTGGCGGCTCAAAAACTTCCTGTTAAAACTAAATTTATTGTAGCTCGTGATTACGAGGCTGGAAATTAAACGTAAGGAATAATGAAAAAACAAGAGATTAAAGAAATGTCTGTGGAAGGACTTACGGAGAAACTGGTCGAGTACAAGAAGCAACATTCAGATTTGAAAATTGCGCATTTTGTAACTCCGTTAGAAAATCCACTTCAGATTAGAAAAGTAAGGAGAACGGTGGCAAGAATAGCAACTGAATTAACTAATAGGGAAAACCAATAATTGGTGGGCTTTATGGAAAAAAGAAACTTAAGAAAAGAGAGAGTAGGAGTTGTCACTAGTAATAAGATGGAGAAATCCATAGTTATTTCTGAGGTGAAAAGAGTAAAACATCCTATGTACGGTAAATTCGTTTTGAAGACAAAGAAGTATGTTGCGCATGACGAAAAGAACGATTGTAACATTGGTGATACTGTAAAGATCATGGAAACTCGTCCTATGAGTAAAACCAAATGTTGGAGATTAGTAGAAATCTTAGAAAGAGCTAAATAAGTTATGTTACAGCAAGAATCTAGACTAAAAGTAGCGGATAACACCGGAGCAAAGGAAGTTTTAACTATTCGTGTTCTTGGTGGTACCAAAAGAAGATATGCTTCTATAGGTGACAAAATTGTTGTTACTGTTAAAGAAGCAACTCCAAATGGAGGTATCAAGAAAGGTGCGGTGTCAACAGCTGTTGTAGTTCGTACAAAGAAAGAGGTTAGAAGACCTGATGGGTCTTATATCAGATTTGATGATAACGCTTGTGTGTTATTGAATCCTGCCGGAGAAATGAGAGGAACACGTGTTTTCGGACCTGTTGCAAGAGAGCTTAGAGATAAGCAATTCATGAAGATTGTATCATTGGCCCCAGAGGTATTATAATATAACGGACAAGATGAAAAAGTTAAAAATCAAAACAGGAGACACGGTAAGAATCATTGCTGGAGACCATAAAGGTACCGAAGGTAAAGTTATGCGTGTTGATCTTGAGAAAAATAAAGCCATCGTTGAAGGTGCCAATATGGTATCTAAACATGAGAAGCCTAGTGCTAAGAATCCTCAAGGTGGTATTGTAAAAAAAGAAGCTTTAATCCATATTTCTAACTTAGGGTTAATCGACAGTAAAACTGGAGATGTAACTAGAGTAGGTTACGAAGTAAGGGATGGTAAAAAAGTTAGGGTTTCCAAAAAATCCAATGAAGTAATTTAGTTATGGCATACGTTGCAAGATTAAAGAAAGAGTATAAGGAGCGAATTATAGCTGCCCTTACCGAAGAGTTTGGTTACAGTAATGTAATGCAGGTTCCTAAGTTAGAGAAGATAGTAATGAGTAGAGGTGTAGGTGCTGCCGTTGCTGACAAGAAACTTATAGACCATGCAATAGATGAAATGACTATGATTACTGGTCAGAAAGCTGTTGCTACAATGTCTAAAAAGGATGTTGCTGCCTTTAAATTAAGAAAAGGCATGCCGATAGGTGCAAAAGTTACCTTAAGAGGTGAGCGTATGTACGAATTTTTGGATCGTTTGGTAACTTCTGCTTTACCACGTGTTAGAGATTTTCAGGGTATCAAAGCAACAGGTTTTGATGGTCGTGGAAATTACAACTTAGGTATTACGGAACAAATTATATTTCCTGAAGTTAATATTGATAAAATCAATAGAATTAACGGTATGGATATTACATTTGTAACTTCTGCCAATACGGATAAGGAAGCAAAATCATTATTAACAGAATTAGGATTACCTTTTAAAAAGAATTAGTATGGCTAAGGAATCAATGAAAGCCCGTGAGAGAAAAAGGGAAAGAACTGTAGCAAATTATGCTGAAAAGCGCAAAGCTTTGAAAGAAGCTGGTGATTATGAAGCGTTGCAGAGATTACCTAAAAATGCATCTCCGGTACGTTTGCATAACAGATGTAAATTAACTGGTAGACCAAAAGGTTACATGAGAACTTTTGGTATTTCAAGGGTAATGTTCAGAGAGATGGCTAACGCTGGATTAATTCCAGGGGTTAAGAAAGCTAGCTGGTAAATAAAAGATTATTAATGGGTTCAGGTTTAGCCTATTGCTGAAAACCGTTCCCGAATTATATATACATGGTAACAGATACTATTGCAGATTACCTAACGAGAGTTAGAAACGCTAGTAGAGCGGGACATAGGGTTGTTGAAATCCCTGCGTCAAATCTAAAGAAAGAGATAACTAAAATATTGTTCGATCAAGGATATATTTTAAGTTATAAGTTTGAAGAAGACAAGGTTCAAGGTTCTATTAAAATAGCTTTGAAATATGATAAGCTTACAAAAGAGCCTGTTATCAAGAAAATACAGCGTATAAGTAAGCCTGGTCTTAGAAAATATGCCGGCAGTGAAGAATTGCCACGTGTATTGAATGGTTTAGGTATTGCAATTGTTTCTACATCTCATGGTGTAATGACTAGCAAGCAGGCCAAGGCAGAGAAAGTTGGTGGTGAAGTTTTGTGCTACGTTTATTAATTGATTAAAGATTTAGAAAATGTCTAGAATAGGTAATAATCCAGTCGCAATTCCAGAAGGAGTTACAATTGAAATCAATGACAATATAATTTCTGTAAAAGGAAAATTAGGTGAATTGACTCAAGAATTCTCTGGTGTAGCGATTAAAGTAGAAGATGGTCAGGCTTGGGTAACAAGACCTTCAGATTCTAAAGAGCATAAAGCTAAGCACGGTTTGTATAGATCACTTATCACTAACATGGTTGAAGGTGTTTCTAAAGGATGGACTAAAGAATTGGAATTAGTTGGTGTAGGATATAGAGCAAGTAATCAAGGGCAAAAACTTGATTTGGCTTTAGGTTTTTCACACAACATTGTTTTTGACTTGGCCCCAGAGGTAAAAGTTGAAACTATATCAGAAAAGGGTAAGAATCCTATCGTAAAGCTGACTTCACATGACAAACAACTAGTAGGTCATATAGCAGCGAAAATCAGATCTTTCCGTAAGCCAGAGCCATACAAAGGGAAAGGTATCAAGTTTGTAGGTGAAATATTAAGAAGAAAAGCTGGTAAGTCAGCTTAATAATAGGATATTATGGGATTATCAAAAACACAAAGAAAATTAAGAATCCGTCGTAGAATTCGTAAGGTTTCTTCTGGGACTGCAGCTAGACCAAGGTTATCTGTATTTAGAAGTAATAGCGAAATTTACGCTCAAGTTATAGACGACGTTAAAGGAGTCACTTTAGTATCTGCTTCTTCAAGAGATAAGGATATTGCAAAAGTAAAAGGAAATAAAACCGAGATTGCTGCTTTGGTTGGTAAAACAATCGCTGAGAAATCTGTAAAAGCTGGTTTAGATAAAGTAGCTTTTGATAGAGGGGGTAATTTGTATCATGGTAGAGTTAAGTCTCTAGCTGAAGGTGCAAGAGAAGCAGGTCTAAAATTCTAATATACTAGTATGTTCCAAAAATATAAAAACGTAGAAACTGTTAAGCCAGGTGGTTTAGATTTAAAAGATAAATTAGTTGGTATTCAACGTGTAACTAAGGTAACAAAAGGTGGTAGAGCATTCGGTTTTTCTGCAATTGTTGTTGTAGGTGATGAAAATGGTGTTGTTGGTCACGGTTTAGGTAAATCTAAAGAAGTTGCTACTGCAATTGCCAAAGCAATTGAAGATGGTAAAAAGAATTTAGTGCGTATACCTTTGAACAAAGGTACTTTACCACATGAGCAAAAAGGTAAATTCGGTGGGGCTAGAGTATATATTCAGCCTGCATCTCATGGTACCGGTGTTATTGCTGGTGGTGCTGTAAGATCAGTACTTGAATCAGTTGGTGTGCATGATGTATTGTCTAAGTCTCAAGGTTCTTCAAACCCACATAATGTTGTAAAAGCTACTTTTGATGCTTTATTGCAACTTAGAGATGCAAAAACCATTGCAACACAGAGAGGTGTTTCTTTAGAAAAAGTATTTAAAGGCTAAGAGGAAAATTATGGCAAAGATTAAAGTTACACAGGTAAAAAGTGGAATTAAGAAACCTCAAAATCAAAAAAGAACTTTAGAGGCTCTTGGTTTAAAGAGAATTGGTCAGGTAGTTGAGCATGATGATACTCCTAACATTCTTGGAATGATAAATAAAGTTAAACATTTAGTTTCCACTGAGGAAGCTTAAATTTAGAATAAAATGGGTTTACATAGTCTACAGCCTGCAGAAGGTTCAGTAAATAGAGACGGAAAACGCCTTGGTAGAGGTCAGGGTTCTGGTAAGGGAGGAACTGCTGCAAGAGGGCATAAAGGAGCGAAATCAAGATCTGGTTATTCTAAGAAAATTGGTTTTGAAGGTGGTCAAATGCCTTTGCAACGTCGTGTACCTAAATTTGGTTTTACGAATATTAACCGTAAGAATTACCAAGGTATCAACTTAGAAAAGTTACAAGAACTTGTAGATAATAAAGTTATTACTAATGAGGTGTCTTTAGACATTTTAATTGAGAATGGTTTAGTTGGTAAAAATGATTTAGTGAAAATTTTAGGAAATGGCGAGTTAAAAGCCACTCTTAAAGTTTCAGTACATAAATTTACAGCATCTGCCAAAGCAGCAATTGAAGCAGCAGGTGGTGAAGCAATAAGTTTGTAAGCATAGACGAGAGCATGAAGAATTTTATTGATACAATATCCAATATTTGGAAAATAGAAGAGCTAAGAAATAGAATTCTTATTACACTAGGTCTTTTGTTGGTTTATCGTTTTGGTTGTCAAATCGTACTTCCAGGTATAGATTCAACACAATTAGGTGGGTTAACAGATGGTACTGACCAAGGAATTTTTGGTCTTTTAAATGCATTTACAGGAGGGGCGTTTGCTAATGCTTCTGTTTTTGCATTAGGTATTATGCCGTATATCTCTGCTTCTATTGTGGTTCAGTTGATGGGTATTGCAATTCCTTATCTTCAAAAATTGCAAAAAGAAGGAGAAAGTGGTCGTAAGACCATCAATCAAATCACTAGATGGTTGACTATCGGTATTTGTATTGTTCAAGCTCCTGCTTATTTGTATGGATTAGAAGCCTTTGGTGTTAGGGATAGTGCTTTCTTATTAGGAAAGGGACTTGATTTTATGGTGCCAGCTGTTATTATATTGGTAACAGGTACGGTTTTTGCAATGTGGTTAGGTGAGAAAATTACCGATAAAGGTATTGGTAACGGTATTTCGTTATTGATAATGATTGGTATTATAGCTACTATGCCACAGTCTTTTGTTCAAGAATTTATTTCAAGAACAACAAATAATAATGGTGGACTAATGTTCATTTTAATTGAAGTTATTATTTGGTTCTTGGTTATTTTGGCTTGTATTCTTTTAGTAATGGCTACAAGACAGATTCCTGTACAATATGCAAGACGAACTGCTTCTGGTGGTTATGAAAAGAACATCATGGGATCTAGACAATATATACCATTGAAGTTAAATGCTTCTGGTGTAATGCCTATAATATTTGCTCAGGCAATCATGTTCGTACCTGGTATGATAGGTGGTGCTTTTGATGATACATCTTTTGGACAGTGGATGCAAGTTCAGTTCAGTGATATATTCGGTTGGGCTTATAATTTACTTTTTGCAATATTGATTATAATCTTCACATATTTTTATACTGCTATTACGGTTCCTACCAATAAGATGGCAGATGACTTAAAAAGAAGTGGTGGTTTTATACCTGGAATTCGTCCTGGGAAAGAAACTGGAGATTATTTAGATAAGATTATGTCTTTAATAACGTTACCTGGATCTATTTTCTTAGCTTTGCTGGCTATTTTACCAGCGGTTGTGGTAAAGTTGATGGATGTTCAAGCTGGATGGGCGTTATTTTATGGTGGTACCTCCCTGTTAATTATGGTTGGTGTTGCTATCGATACGGTACAACAGGTAAATTCATATTTGTTGAACAGACATTATGATGGTTTAATGAAAACCGGTAAAAATAGAAAAGTAGCATAATTTATGGCTAAACAGGCAGCAATAGAACAAGATGGATCTATAATTGAAGCATTGTCAAATGCAATGTTTCGTGTAGAATTGGAGAACGGACATGTGGTAACAGCGCATATATCAGGTAAGATGCGTATGCACTATATTAAACTATTACCTGGGGATAAGGTTAAATTGGAGATGAGTCCGTATGACCTTACAAAAGCAAGAATTACATATAGATACTAAGATACAAGATGAAAGTAAGAGCATCAGTTAAAAAGAGAAGTGCCGACTGCAAGATTGTTCGCAGAAAAGGCAGGTTGTACGTAATCAACAAAAAGAATCCTAGATTTAAACAAAGACAAGGGTAATTATGGCAAGAATCGCAGGTATAGATATACCAAAACAAAAGAGAGGTGTTATCGCCTTAACCTACATTTTTGGAATTGGAAGAAGTAGGTCACAAGAAATATTGAGTAAAGCCCAAGTTAGCGAAGATACTAAGGTTTCTGATTGGAATGATGATGAAATAGGACGTATCAGGGAAGCTGTTTCTGAATTTACAATTGAAGGTGAATTACGTTCAGAAACTCAATTGAACATTAAGCGTTTAATGGATATTGGGTGTTATAGAGGAATTCGTCATAGATCAGGTTTACCTTTAAGAGGTCAGCGAACTAAGAACAACTCTAGAACTAGAAAAGGAAAGCGTAAAACAGTTGCTAACAAGAAGAAAGCAACTAAATAATAATTAGGTATGGCAAAGGCAAGTACTAAAGTTACCAAGAAACGTAAAGTTGTAGTTGATTCTGTTGGTGAAGCACACATTAGCGCTTCTTTCAATAATATCATTATCTCTTTGACAAATAAAAAAGGAGATGTTATTTCTTGGTCATCTGCTGGTAAGTTAGGTTTTAGAGGGTCTAAGAAAAATACTCCTTATGCTGCTCAAGTAGCTGCTGAGGATTGTTCAAAAGTTGCTCATGAAGCAGGTTTGAGAAAAGTGAAGGTTTATGTAAAAGGTCCAGGTAATGGTAGAGAATCTGCTATTAGATCTTTACATAATGCAGGTATCGAAGTAACTGAAATCATTGATGTTACTCCAATGCCTCACAATGGTTGTAGACCTCCAAAAAGAAGAAGAGTTTAATTAATTACAAATAATTTCACCGAAAGTGTAATTACGATTATCGAAGGATAAGCCTTAATTCATAATCTCACTTTCAAATTTATAGAAAATGGCAAGATATACAGGACCAAAATCAAAGATCGCTCGTAAATTCGGCGAAGCAATTTTCGGAGACGACAAATCTTTCGAAAAGAAAAATTACCCTCCAGGACAACACGGTAGTAACAGAAGAAGAGGTAAAAAATCTGAGTACTCTGTTCAATTGATGGAGAAACAAAAAGCTAAATATACTTACGGTATTTTAGAGAAACAATTTAGAAACTTATTCCAGACTGCTAAGAGAAAAGAAGGTGTTGCTGGTGAGATTTTACTTCAATTATGTGAGTCACGTTTAGATAACGTAGTTTATAGAATGGGTATATCTCCAACTAGAAGCGGTGCAAGACAATTAGTATCTCATAGACACATTACGGTTAATGGTGAGTTGGTAAACATACCATCTTATTCATTAAAAGCGGGAGATGTTGTTGGTGTTAGAGAGAAATCTAAATCATTACAAAGTATTCAAGATTCATTAGCTGCTAGTAGTGCAGTATATGAGTGGATTTCTTGGAATAGCGAAAAAAAGGAAGGGACTTACGTTTCTATTCCTGAAAGAATGCAAATTCCAGAAAATATCAAAGAACAATTAATCGTGGAGTTATACTCTAAATAAACAACAACGATCCAATTATGGCATTATTTAATTTTCAGAAACCCGATAAAGTAATAATGATCGATTCCTCTGATTTCGAAGGGAAGTTTGAATTTCGCCCTTTGGAACCTGGTTATGGATTAACTGTTGGGAATGCATTAAGACGAGTATTGCTGTCTTCGTTAGAAGGTCATGCAATTACTTCGGTTAGGATAGATAAAGTAGAGCATGAGTTCTCTATGATTCCTGGCGTTGTTGAAGATGTAACAGAGATTATATTAAACTTGAAACAAGTTCGTTTCAAGAAGCAAATAGAAGATTCTGAAGCTGAAGTTGTTTCAATTTCTGTAAGTGGAAAGAATCAATTGACTGCCGGTGATTTTCAAAAATTTATTTCTGGCTATCAAGTATTAAATCCAGATTTGGTTATCTGTAATATGGATGCAAAAGTTAGCATCAATATGGAGATTACTATTGAAAAGGGTAGAGGATATGTTCCTGCGGAAGAAAATAGAAAGTCTGGTGCTCCATTAGGTACTATTGCTGTTGATTCTATTTTTACACCTATTAAAAATGTAAAATATAGTATTGAAAACTTTCGTGTAGAGCAAAAAACCGATTACGAAAAATTAGTTTTTGAAATTTCTTCGGATGGTTCTATTCATCCTAAGGATGCTTTAACAGAAGCCGCAAAAGTTCTTATTCATCACTTCATGTTATTCTCTGATGAGCGTATCACTTTAGAAGCGGATGAAATTGCTCAAACGGAGACGTATGATGAAGAGTCTTTACACATGAGACAATTGTTGAAAACTAAATTAGTAGACATGGATCTTTCTGTTCGTGCTCTAAACTGTTTAAAAGCAGCTGAAGTTGATACTTTAGGAGATTTAGTTTCTTTCAATAAAAATGATTTAATGAAGTTCAGAAACTTCGGTAAAAAATCTTTAACAGAACTTGAAGAACTTGTGATCAACAAGGGGTTAAGTTTTGGTATGGATTTATCAAAATATAAATTAGACAAAGATTAAATAATCATATTTTGCTCCTCGTTCTATCGAGTTTGGTAGCAAGATGATAAAACAAAAATATGAGACACGGTAAAAAAGTTAATCACTTAGGTAGAAAAACAGCGCATAGAAAAGCTATGTTGGCAAACATGGCTTGTTCATTGATTGAACACAAAAGAATCAATACTACTGTAGCGAAAGCGAAAGCTTTAAAACAGTTTGTTGAGCCTTTGATTACTAAATCAAAAGCTGAGAACAATGTAAGTGCTGAAAAGGGTACCCATAACAGACGTATAGTTTTCAAAAACTTACGTGATAAGAATGCTGTTACTGAATTATTCAGTGTGGTTTCTGAGAAGGTAGCCGACAGACCAGGTGGTTATACAAGAATCATTAAACTGGGTAATCGTTTAGGTGATAATGCTGATATGGCAATGATAGAATTGGTTGATTTCAACGAATTATACAATGCTGGTAAGCCTAAGAAAAAATCTACTAGAAGAAGTAGAAGATCTGGCTCTGCTGCTACTGAAGCTCCTGCAGCTGAAAAGGAAGCTAAGGTAGTTGAAGAGACTAAGCCTGAAGCTGAAGCACAAACCGATACAGAAGCTAAGACAGATGATTCAAAGGAATAACATTGTCAATAAATATTAATAATGAAAAAGGATAAGCTATCTAGCTTATCCTTTTTTTTATGTTTTTTTGTTAACGAATAAATTATAAGTACAAGATGAAATATCAAGCAAAAAGAAAAGCATTAATACTACTTGCAGACGGAACTATTTTTTACGGTAAATCTGTTGGTGATAAAGAGGGTACTGCTTTTGGTGAGGTATGTTTTAATACGGGCATGACCGGATATCAAGAAATTTTCACAGATCCTTCATATTTTGGGCAAATAATGGTAACTACTAATGCTCATATTGGTAACTATGGTGTTAATAAAGACGAAATTGAATCTGAATCAATAAAAATCTCTGGATTAGTTTGTAGAAATTTCAGTTATGAATATTCTAGGCCTTTAGCAGATGATAGCCTTCAAGGATTTCTAGAACAGAATGATCTTTTTGCAATTTCAGATGTCGATACTCGTGCATTGGTAAGTTATATACGTGATAACGGAGCTATGAATGCGGTTATATCTACAGATGTGGATAATATTGAAGATCTTAAGAAACGTTTAAGTGAGGTCCCAAGTATGGAGGGTCTTGAACTTGCATCAAAAGTATCTACAAAAGAAGCATATTTTGTTGGTGATGAAAATGCAACTTTTAAAATTGCAGCTTTAGATATTGGGATAAAGAAGAATATTTTAAGAAATCTGGTTAAAAGAGGGGCATATATAAAAGTTTTTCCATACAACAGTAGTTTCGAGGAAATGTCTTCGTGGAATCCTGATGCTTTCTTTATATCTAATGGACCTGGAGATCCAGAACCATTAGTAGATGCTATAGCAGCTGTAAAAAAGATGATTGAAACGGACAAGCCTCTTTTTGGGATTTGTTTAGGTCATCAAGTTTTGGCATTGGCAAACGGTGTTTCTACATACAAAATGCACAACGGCCATAGAGGAATTAATCATCCAATATTGAACTTGGTTACAGGTAAAGGAGAAATAACCTCTCAAAACCATGGTTTTGCAATTAATAGGGAAGAGACGGAAGCAAATTCTAATTTAGAGATTACACATACGCATCTAAATGATAAAACAGTAGCTGGTATAAAAATGAAGAATAAAGATGTTTTTTCTGTGCAATATCACCCAGAAGCTAGTCCTGGTCCTCACGATGCCGATTATCTATTTGATGATTTTTTCAAATTGATAGAGAAAAGTTCAAAACATAACGAAATAGTTTAAATAAACATTATTTAATTGGGAAATCTTGGGTCTAAACAAACCCAATGATTTCCCTGTTTTGTATCTTTACTTTTTAACAAACAACAAATAAAAAGATTAAAAATGAGTATAATTTTAAATGTTCATGCAAGACAGATTTTGGATTCTAGAGGAAACCCAACTGTAGAAGTTGATGTAGTTACAGAAAATGGTGTAATGGGTAGAGCAGCGGTTCCTTCTGGTGCGTCTACAGGTGAGCATGAAGCTGTTGAGTTGCGTGATGGAGGGGAGACTTTCATGGGTAAAGGTGTAATGAAAGCTGTTGATAACGTAAATAGTGTTATTGCTGAAGAAATTTTAGGTATGAACGTGTTTGATCAAAATTTATTAGATCAAACAATGATAGATTTAGATGGTACTCCAAATAAATCTAAATTAGGAGCTAATGCTATTTTGGGTGTTTCTCTTGCTGCAGCTAAAGCTGCTGCAAATGAATTAGGTCTTTCACTCTTTAGATATATTGGTGGTGTTAGCGCTAATACATTACCGGTTCCAATGATGAATATTATTAATGGTGGGTCTCACTCAGATGCACCAATCGCATTTCAGGAATTTATGGTTATGCCTGTTAAAGCAAAAAGCTTTTCACACGCGATGCAGATGGGTACGGAGATATTCCATAATCTTAAAAAGGTGTTACATGACCGTGGACTTAGTACTGCAGTAGGTGATGAAGGTGGTTTTGCGCCAAACCTAGCAGGTGGTACTGAAGATGCTTTGGATACTATTGCAAAAGCGGTTAAAAACGCAGGTTATACCTTAGGTGATGATGTAATGATCGCATTGGATTGTGCTGCAGCGGAATTCTTTGTAGATGGAAAATATGACTACACTAAATTTGAAGGTGAATCTGGTGTCGTTAGAACTTCTGAAGAACAGGCTCAGTATTTAGCTGATCTAAGTGCAAAGTATCCTATTATCTCTATTGAGGACGGTATGGATGAAAACGATTGGGATGGTTGGAAATCTTTAACTGACAAAATTGGAGATAAAGTTCAATTAGTTGGTGATGATTTGTTTGTAACCAATGTTGAGCGTTTGTCTACAGGTATTGAAAAAGGAATCGCAAATTCCATCTTGATCAAAGTAAACCAGATTGGTACATTGACAGAAACAATAGCGGCGGTTAATATGGCTAAAAATGCAGGTTATACTTCAGTAATGTCTCACCGTTCTGGAGAGACTGAAGATAATACTATCGCTGATTTAGCGGTTGCATTGAATACAGGTCAAATTAAAACAGGATCAGCATCAAGGTCTGATCGTATGGCTAAATATAACCAACTACTTAGAATAGAAGAAGAATTGGGGAGTACAGCTTACTACCCTCAAGAAAAAGCCTTTAAATTAGGTTAATTTCTGTGCTAAAATTATAATTAAGCCTTTCTTATTAGAAAGGCTTTTTTTTTTGGCGTACTTCAAAACTTTAACTACCTTTTGAGAATAAACCACATTTAATACCATTTTATTGGCGTATGAATAATTTTCTTTTTGTTTCAGCAGAAAACGATGCTATTCCAGATTGTAAAGCTGGTGGAATGGGTGATGTTGTTAGAGATGTGCCTAGGGAAATTTCGAAACGAGAAGATAAAGTTCACGTTGTCGTACCAGCTTATTCTAGATTACATAAAAACGGAATTTTTAAAACGAAACTAGAATTTAGCTTACGTGGTGTTCCGTATACGGCAGAATTATATGAGGTAATTCCAAAAAGGGTAGATAAAAATATTACCCATTATGTAATTCATCATCCAGAAATCTTAGAAGGTGGAATTGCTCATATTTATCATGATGATCCTACCGAGCCATTTTTTAATGATTTTGTAAAATTCATTATTTTTTGCACTGCTACTGCAGAGGCTATTAAAATTGGAGCTTTTGGTGATCTGGATATTGTGCATATGCATGATTGGCATTCAGCGGCACTTTTGTTTATAAAGACCTATCATCCAAGTTATAATGATCTAAAAAAGATGAGATACGTCTACACTATTCATAATTTGGCTATACAGGGTATTCGTCCCTTTTATAATAATTATGCTTCGGTTAACAATTGGTTTCCAGAAATACAATTGGATCATAATGCCTTAAAGGATTTAAGATATCAAGACTGTATAAATTTAATGGCTGTGGGCATACGCTTGGCAGATGCCGTTCATACAGTATCGCCATCTTATAAAGAAGATGTTCTATTACCTAGTAGAAGACCAGAGTTTATTGGCGGTGAAAGTTTGGAAAATGATTTGTTGAAGGCAGATAATGAAGGTCGTTTATTTGGAATTTTGAATGCGAGTAATTACGGTAATATTAGAGTTGCGGAAAAAGGTCTTTTGTATAGGAATACGGTAAAAGCACTTTTTAGATGGTTGCAAGAAAACTCCAAGAAATACAAAGCTGATTTTTTAGCCCATACTGGTGAAAAAATAATGCAGTATGTAGGAAATAGACCTAAATTTATTGTGTCTAGTGTGGCAAGGCTTACAGAGCAGAAATTTTATTTTTTAAAACGCTCACCAGAGGCGTTTGAAAAGATGCTGGTTAGGCTAAGTGAAGTGGATGGTATTTTTATGCTTTTGGGGACTGGTGATCCTGATTATGAGGAATTCTTTCGTCATATGAGTTATCATCATAAGAATTTTGTTTTTACGAACGGTCAATCAGAAGATTTAATAGATTCTATGTACTTGGAAACCGATCTTTATTTTATGCCAAGTTTGTTTGAGCCCTGTGGTATAAGTCAAATGTTAGCAATGAGAAATGGAAATCCTTGCCTAGTTCATCATACAGGCGGTCTAAAAGATACGGTAGAACATTTAAAAACTGGTTTTGCTTTTAGCGGAAATACCTATGATGAACAGATTAGTAATATGGTGAAGAGCTTTGATGAAGCATTGACTATTTGGGAGCATGATAAAGACACTTGGAAAAAAATTAAATCCAATGCTAAAAAGGTGAGATTTACTTGGGAGAAATCCTTAAATGAGTATTATGATAAACTATATCTGTTGTAATGAAAGCTATTCATAGTACTTATTGTTAATTTTACCCAAAACAGATTTATGAAATTGGTAGACCAATCCTGTTTTGTTAACTTTACGAGGAGTATTTAAAACGTAAAAATTAAAAATGTCAGACAAAGCTATTTTAGAATATAATGGTGAAAAATATGAGTTTCCGGTAATTAAGGGAACCGAAGATGAACTTGCAATAGATATCAAATCATTGCGTTCAGCAACCAAAGGAATGATAACCATAGATCCGGGTTTTAAAAATACAGGATCATGTGAAAGTGCTATTACTTTTTTAGATGGCGAAAAAGGTATTTTACGTTATAGAGGGTATTCAATTGAAGAATTAGCCGAGAAAGCTGATTTCTTAGAAGTTGCCTATGCTTTAATATTTGGAGACTTACCTAACAAGGAGGAACTGGCAAAGTTCCACAAGGATATTAAAGATGAATCTCACGTAGATGAAGAGATGAAGAAGATATTGGATGGTTTTCCAAAGTCCGCACATCCAATGGGTGTTCTATCATCTTTAACAAGTGCACTAATTGCATTTAATCCTTCTACTGTTGATGTAAGTTCAGATGAGGATATGTACCACGCAATTGTACGTATACTTGCAAAATTCCCAGTTCTTGTAGCTTGGACTTTACGTAAAAAGAAAGGTCTTCCATTAGATTATGGAGATGATAGTTTAGGGTATGTTGAGAACATTCATAAAATGATGTTCAAGCGTCCTAACCAAGATTATAAAAAGAATAAAGTTGTCATTGAAGCCTTAGATAAGTTGTTGATATTACATGCGGATCATGAGCAAAATTGTTCTACAAGTACTGTTCGTATCGTAGGTTCTTCACATGCTGGATTATTTGCATCATTATCTGCTGGTATTTCAGCTCTCTGGGGACCACTACACGGTGGTGCGAACCAAGCTGTTTTAGAAATGCTTGAAGCAATTGAAGCGGATGGTGGTGACACCAAAAAATATATGGCCAAGGCTAAAGATAAATCTGATCCGTTCAGATTAATGGGCTTTGGACATAGAGTATATAAGAACTTTGACCCTCGTGCAAAAATCATTAAAGTTGCAGCTGACGAGGTATTGGCAGATTTAGGTATTAATGACCCTATTCTTGATATAGCCAAAGGCTTAGAAAAAGAGGCTTTGGAAGATCAGTACTTTGTGGATAGAAAATTATACCCTAATGTAGATTTCTACTCAGGTATTATTTATAGAGCTTTGGGTATACCAACAGAAATGTTTACAGTTATGTTCGCATTAGGTAGATTGCCAGGGTGGATTGCACAATGGAGAGAAATGAGATTGAATGGTGAGCCAATTGGTAGACCAAGACAAGTATATACTGGTGAAAATTTAAGATCTTTTGTCGAACTTGACAAAAGGTAGATTGCTACCGTTAATAAAAAAACAAAAGCTCTTTTAATTTTAAAGGAGCTTTTTTTTGTGCCAAATTTTAATTTTTATTTAAATAAACACATATGTTACAATTAAATATCAATGATGAGATTTCACCTTTAAAGGCAGTGGTATTAGGTATTGCTAAAAGCTCAGGACCTACACCCACTTTAGAGGAAGCTTATGATCCAAAATCCAAGGAGCATATAAAGGCTGGGACTTATCCGTTAGAAGCTGACATGATTAAAGAAATGGAAGCTTTTAGAGAAGTCTTTGAAAAATATGGTGTAAAGGTTTTTAGACCAGAGGTTCTAGAAGATTGTAATCAGATTTTTACTAGAGATATCGCTTTTGTAATAGAAAATAAGTTGATAAAAGCCAACATCTTACCTGATCGTGAACAAGAGGTTGAGGCTATTTTACACGTACTTGATAAAATAGAGGATGACAACATTCTTACACCGCCTGAGGACGTGCATGTTGAAGGTGGTGACGTAATGCCATGGAACGATTATATTTTTGTTGGTACCTATACAGCGGATGATTATCCATCATATATTACTGCAAGAACAAATAAGGCCGCGGTAGAATATTTAGCTAAACAGTTTCCGCATAAAACTATAAAGTCGTTTGAGCTTCGCAAGTCCAATACAGTAGCTAAAGACAACGCTTTACATTTAGATTGTTGTTTTCAGCCTTTGGGTAAAGGGAAAGCTATTATTCATAAAAACGGATTTTTGGTTGAGGAAGAGTACCAATGGTTGGTTGATTTTTTTGGAAAAGAAAATGTTTTTGAAATAGATGCCTTAGAAATGTACCATATGTATAGCAATGTATTTTCTATTTCACCAGATGTTGTAGTATCTGAACGCAACTTCACCCGTTTGAATAATTGGTTAAGAGAACAAGGCTTTACGGTAGAAGAGATTCCGTATGGCGAAATATCAAAACAAGAGGGTTTATTACGCTGTAGTACTTTACCCTTAATTAGAGTATAATTTAAATAAATGTACCCCTATGCAAATTACTAACACTATACTAATGATTCGCCCTGTGTCATTTAGAATGAATGAGCAAACGGCTGTCAATAACTACTTTATGGAGGATATTGACTTGAAGAATCAAGAAATTAACAAGAAGGCCCAAGAGGAGTTTGATGCTTTTGTGGTAGAATTAAGAAATAAAGGAGTAAACGTAATCGTTGTTCAAGATACTAAAGAGCCTGATACCCCAGACAGTATTTTTCCAAATAATTGGATATCATTTCACGCAAATGGTACCGTTGGTGTCTACCCAATGTTCGCAGAGAACAGAAGAAATGAAAGGCGCGATGATATTTTTGATATTCTAGAATCTAACGGTTTTAAGATCAATGATGTTGTTGATTATACTTCTGCCGAAGAGGAAGAATTGTTTCTTGAAGGCACAGGTAGCATTCTTATAGATCGCGTAAATAAAAAAGCATATTGCGCATTGTCTGAACGTGCAGATGAAGAATTGTTTATTGAGTTCTGTGAAGATTTCGATTTTTTTCCGGTAATATTTACCGCAAACCAGTCTGTAGACGGTAAAAGATTACCAATTTACCATACTAACGTAATGATGGCACTGGCAGAAAATTTTGTAATTATCTGTGCAGATTCTATTGATGATAAGAAGGAAAAAAAGAATGTGTTAGATCATCTTAAAAAAGATGGTAAAGAGATTATTACGATTACCGAGCAGCAAATGCATCATTTTGCTGGTAATATGTTGCAGGTTTTGGGTAGCGAAGATAAAAGATATATGGTGATGAGCTCAGCTGCATTTCATAGTTTGACCAAAGAGCAGATTACTAAAATAGAAAACCATTGTTCAATTTTACATAGTTCTTTACATACTATTGAAACCTGTGGTGGTGGTAGTGCCCGTTGCATGATGGCTGAAGTTTTTCTACCAAAAGAATTATGATACTTGTTACCCTATTAAAATAATTAAACTTAATGGGGTAACATTTTTAAACTGTATTCGCTATCTTCATAGAGATTGAAGCTATTTAGAATTCAAAGTCTTTATGAGGTTAAAAGCAATTTATATTTTATTGGTATTCTCTTTTGCAGGATTTATTCTTGTATGGGCAAGCTCACCTATAATTACTGATTATGAAATTATAGAAGAAAAGGCTCTTTCTAATCAAAATGATGATGACTTCAATACAATGATGAATGTACTTACCCATCAACGTTGTGTAAACTGTCACCCAAATGATCATATTCCCAAACAAGGAGACGATAGTCATCCACATTATTTTGATATGGCAAGAGGTGAAGACGATCATGGTTTTGAGGCTACCAATTGCAATACTTGTCATCAGTCAGAAAATAATGTGAATTCAGGTGTGCCAGGTGCACCACATTGGGGGTTGGCTCCGGCATCAATGGCTTGGGAAGGACTCACTAGAACTGAACTAGCTGAGCGTTTGTTAGATAAAACCACCAATGGCAATAGAAGTCACGCAGCGCTTGTTAAGCATATGACAGAAGATGAGTTGGTACTTTGGGCTTGGGAACCCGGGGTAGATGCGGATGGTGATCCACGTACTTTGCCACCGGTTTCAAAAGAAGATTTTAAAAATGCGGTAGAAAATTGGTTTGCTAACGGGGCGGTTATTCCTGTAAAATAATATATCTATATGAAAATTTCCTTAACGGTTAACGGAGCTGTAAGATCAATTGATATTGCAGATGATAATACGCCATTGCTTTGGGTCATAAGAGATACGTTAAATTTAAAAGGAACAAAATTTGGCTGTGGAAAAGCGGCTTGCGGCGCATGTACATTACATGTAGATGGAGAGGCAGTGCGTTCTTGTTCGTATCCGGTGAAATTTGCAAATGGTAAAAATGTAACTACCATAGAGGGGTTAGGAAATAGAGATCGTCCACACCCCGTACAGCAAGCTTGGATTGAAGAAATTGTTCCTCAATGTGGCTATTGTCAACCCGGTTTTATGATGGCAACGGCGGCACTTTTAAATAAGGTTCCCAATCCGTCAGATGAAGATATCGATAATAATATTATTAACGTATGCCGTTGCGGTACGTATTATAGAATGCGAAAAGCAATACATAAGGCAGCTAAGTTGCAAGCAAACATGGATATTGAATCAGTTAAAGAGGAGAAGTAAATGGCTGATAAAAAAAATGGTTCAAAAAAAGTATCTAGACGTAAATTTTTAATCAAGGGCGGTCTAGGTGCTATTGGAGTGGTTGCCATTGGTACCTACATCTTTAGAAACCCGATACGGCGACAAATTTTAGGTGTGGTAAATTCATTGGAAGCACCTTATACCGACAATACAGACCAGCCTATGGTTTGGTTTGAGGTAAATTCAGATAATACAATAGTATTACACTCTCCTAAAATGGAAATGGGCCAAGGAACTTTTACGGGTATTGCTCAAATGGCAGCGGAAGAACTTATGGTTGGTATTGAGCAAATACATGTGGTTCACGCTGCTTCGGCGACAGGTAATGTAGATAGCTTTGCTACTGGCGGAAGTACATCGATATCTGGATTGTGGCAACCGCTTAGAGAGTTGGCTGCAATGTTGCGGGTAATGCTTTCAAATGAAGCTGCTCGCAAAATGAATATAAATGTAGAAGAACTTACCATAGATAAAGGAATCATTTCTGGTGCAGGTGATAAAATGACCTACGCCCAAGTTGCGGAGGGGGTTGTAGATTGGGAGATTCCAGATGTTCCCGTTTTAAAGGATGCTAAGGATTACAAATATATTGGTAAGCCTATTTCTAGAGTGGATTTGGATGCTAAGGTATACGGAGATCCTATTTTTGGAATGGATGCAGAAATGCAGGGAATGCTCTATGGAGCGGTGGTAAGACCAACTAAAATAGGAGCAACATTTGTAAGTGCGGACATTAAAGAGGCAGAGGGTATGCCCGGTGTCGTTAAGATTATTGTTGAAAATGATTTTGTAGGTGTAATTGCAAATTCTATCATTGAAGCTGAACATGCGAAAGAGGCTATTAAGGTTGTTTGGGAAAGTTATGAGGATTTAAGCACGGCAGATATTATAGGAATGATGACCGTTGGTAATGGTAATTCCATGGTCATACAAAAGAAAGGTCAATCACTTGTCGAAGATGATGATTTTGAAACTTTGGAGTTTAGAAGTCCGATCGGTGCTCACGCACAAATTGAACCAAACGGAGTTGTTGCCTATGTAGAAGGAGATAAGGCTACCGTTAAAATTTCAACCCAAGTGGTAAGTATTACCAGAAAAGAGGTTGCCAAACGTTTAAATATAGATGTTGAAAACGTCAATATCATACCTACTTATTTAGGAGGTGGTTTTGGTAGAAGATTACATACTCCACATGCGGTGCAAGCTGCTTTAATGTCAAAAGCTGTAGGTAAACCTGTAAAATATTTTTTTAGTAGAAAAGAAGAGTTTCAGCATGATATGTTTCGCCCTCCCACGCACCATGTGATTAAGGGTAAGCTGAATGCGGAAGGTTTTTTAGAAGCTCTTGAACATGATTTCGTAAGTGGTGATGTTGCAACTGATTCTGCTTTAATTCCTAATGCACTAACTAATTTTTTAGGTGCCGATGTAGGTGCTATACGTGGTGGTTTTATACAATATACGGCTGTTCCAAATTTTAAGGCGGTTCATTGGCATGTTACCTTACCATTTGCGACCAGTTGGTGGCGCAGTCTTGGGTTGTTGGCGAATACCTTTGCCATGGAGAGTTTTATGGATGAAATGGCTATTAAGGCAAAGAAAAATGCAGTAGATTTTAGGTTGGCACTAATTGGGGATGATGCCATTGATGTTCGTTTAAAAAACGTTATTCGGGCGGCAGCTGAAAAAGCGAATTATACAGAAGATATTATTGGTGGTAGGGCTATGGGTTTTGCAGCTTCTATAGATGCAAATACGCCTTGTGCACAGGTTGCTGAGGTTTCAGTGGTTGGCAATGAAATAATTGTGCGTAAAGTCACCGTGGCCATGGACCCTGGGTTGGCGGTTAATCCTGATCAGATTCGTGCTCAGTGTGAAGGTTGTGTAATTATGGGTATGAGTGCTGTTTTGTACGAGAAAATGGAAGTGGAAAATGGCGAATTAACACCTACGATCTATGGTCCTTATCAAATGGCTTTAATGAAAAATGCTCCAAAAGAAATAGATGTAGTTTTGTTGCAAGGAAAAGATACACCGGGGGCAGTGGGCGAACCTCCATTAGGACCAATTGGTGCAGCTATAGCAAATGCGGTTAGAAGATTGACCGGAGAAAGGCTGACCGAATTGCCCCTTAAAATTTCTAAAAATAACCTGAGCTAATAGGTAATACCATCTCTTTTCCACCTTTTGTGGGTCCACAAATATAGTTCTGGATACTTTTGTATGACCTCTTCTAATTTATGGGCATAGGTATCTATAATATTTTGTTCGTCTAAATTAGATGCGGAATTAACAATTGTTTCAAAGAATAGTTCATACGTGCCACGCTTTATTTTCTTCAAATAAGGGAGGAATATTATGGAATCTGTCTTTTTGGCAATTTTTGCGGCTCCAGTAAAAAAAGAAGTATGCTGATTAAAAAATTGGGTTTGGGATTTACCGGATTTTCCTAAAGGACTTTGATCTCCAATTACACAATTCATAGAGACTACGTTATTGTTTTTTAAGTGTAATAAGTGTCTGTACCCTTTATTGCTTGGAATACAATGCACATTAAATCGTTCTCGCATTAAAATGAATAAGTCGTTGAAATATGTGTTTGATAAGGGTTTGTATAAAGTATTGCAGTTTACTTCTAGAAATAAAGGAACCGTAGTAAGCCATTCCCAATTGCCTTGGTGTGCAGTGTACAGCATTATATTTTCATTATTTTTAAGATGATCGGTCAATTGGGATAAGTTATTGATCTTAAATCTGTTTTCAATCTCACTTGGTTTTATCGTTAATAATTTTATTGACTCAAAGAACATATCACAAAAATGCTGGTAGAATTTTTTTGCAATGCTGTTTATTTCTTTCTCTGATTTGTGGGGAAAAGCAAGATGCAAGTTTTTACACACTACTTTTTTTCTGTAGCCAAGTATATAATACGTTAAAAAGTAAGTAATGTCAGATATCATATATAACATCCAAAAAGGTAGAATGGACAATACATAAAAAGGGAAAAAACGTAAATATTTCATCTTCAAAATATTAAAAGCATTGATCAATACAGCTTAAATAGGTGTACAATACTAGTCGTAAAATTGAAATGAATATTACCTTAAAAAATAAAAAAATAACGCTTTAGCATGTGGAATTTAGTTGTGGTCCGTTTTAGCAATATTACTGATCATGCCGCCAAAAATAAAATAATGAAAGGGCACAATGCTGTACCAGTATAACCTGCCTCGTAATCCTCTAGGTCTAAAGGTTGCGGTTTGGTGCAATATGTTGTTCTCGTCAATCTTAAACTCTAGCCAAGCCTCTCCGGGCAGCTTCATTTCTGCAAACAATAGAAGTCTTTTTGCGTTTTTATCGGCCAATAGAACTCTCCAGAAATCCAATGCGTCTCCAGCGAATATTTTGTCTGGGTGTGTTCTTCCTCTTCGTAATCCTACGCCGCCCCAAATCTTATCTAAAAAACCCCTGATTTTCCATAGCCAATTTCCGTAATACCAACCGGTTTCGCCACCAATTCTCCAAATACGTTCCAAGACTTCTTCTGGATTTTTTACCTTAATCTGTTTGTAATCTTTGAGTACGCCATATTTTGGAACTTGAATATGTTTTTCAAGGTTTTCTAAAAAACGACCACTGATCATACTGTCTTTCCAACTGCTGATCACTAAATTTTGTTCTATCTTTTTAAAGGCAAGGTCAATGGCCTCTTTGTAGGTATGTGGTTCAATACCAAGTATTTCTTGCAATCTAGTGTCTTTTGCTATGACTTCAATTTTCATGCTATCCACTAGGTTCAACGCTAATTTATATGAAGTTGAGGTTACAAAATAGAGCCAATATGATGACAATTTTGGAGTCATCACAGGTACTGTCCAAATCCAGTTTTTGAATCCTCGCACTTCGGCATATTTATGCAACATATCTTTATAGCTAAGTACATTTGGACCCGCTATATCAAATGAGTCGTTATAGGTTTTTTCATGTCCTAGTACTCCGGTTAAAAAGGCTATAACATCTCTTATGGCAATGGGTTGCGTTTTTGTCAACACCCATTTTGGCGTAATCATAACGGGCAGTTTTTCACATAGGTCACGTATAATTTCGAAAGAAGAACTTCCTGATCCTACAATGATACCTGCCCTTAAAACCGTTAAATTATATTTTCCTTGATACAGAATGTCCTCCACATTTTTGCGTGATTGTAAATGTTTTGAGAGTTTTTCATCATTGACAATACCGCTTAAATAAATAACTTGCTTAATATTTGTGTTGTTTACGTACTTATTGAAGTTAATGGCGGTTTTTGCTTCCATGTCATCAAAATCTTGGGTAGATGAGCTCATGGAGTGTATAAGGAAGTACGCGGCGTCTATATCCTTTGGTACAATATTTTCTTTAGGTTCTTCTAAAAAATCAATCTCTATGATTTGAATATTACTTCTAATTTCTTTGTCTACAGATAGTCTGCTTTCATCACGAACCGCACAAACAATTTCATGTCCCATTTCTAAGAGCTGCGGTAGTAAGCGCATGCCTATATAACCATTGGCACCTGTGAGCAGTATTTTCATTTCTTAGGAGTTTTATACATTTTAAATATGTAAAAAAATGGTATTATAGTTATACTGATTACCGTAACTATGGATAAACTTGAGAATTTAAAACCTAAGTTAATGTCATGTGCTTGTAAAATGATCTCTATGATTATTGGGGTAGCTATAATTGCTATCAATACGTTAATATAGACCAACATTTTTAATGATGTTTTATAAATTTCTGGAGCATTTTCATCCGTTACTTTTATAGGGTAGTTCATGTTCCATAGATTTATATTTTTAATTACCAGATAAAGAATAAAATAAATTATTGAATTTAAGATTGGAAATGTCCAAATAGTACTTTTGGTACCAAATCCGTCCACCTCTCCTTTATAATTAAAATGAGCGGGAATTATATCAGGTAAATTGGTATAGGATATGCCCACGATAATAAAGTTTATAGCTATAATTAGCCATCCTAAAGTAATTAGCCTTTGTTGGTATTTGGTTAGTTTTATTTTTAGTTTGGGTAAATTTGATGACATATTACAAATCTTCAATTGATGTAGGCGCGTTATCCGCTTTGTAGTCCATGATTTTTTTAAAGAATTTCTGTACCGCCTTGGTATCAGAGGCCACTTTTATAAAATATTGATCGCGGTAAATGGAGTAAACCGAAGCTTGCCCTTTGTATATAGATAGTTTATAGTAGGGTATGATCAATGCATATGTTTCTAAAAGTGATCTAAACCCTATAATAATTCCATTTGGCCTCATCTCTATATTACAAACATCCCTATTGCTGTCTAATATGAGAAGATTTCTAATTTCAATGCTTGTCTCCGTAATGATCAGTTTTGGTGACCCAATGCCGTTCATGGCCCATCTTTCTTTTAAGGTAAAAGGCTTGCCTACTTCTTCCTCAATTTTTTTAGTGACGGCTTTATTATTGTAGGATACGTTTAACAGCATGCAATTTTTTGTACAGTTTTACTAAAGTTAACGAAATACCGCATGAATGCCACATCTGTTTACCCTTAAAGCATAAAAAATCATTAATTTTGCAGGCTTAATTAAACGTTTTGATGAATATTCAAGAGGTACTATCAGTTAAAGTAAAAGAAGCGGTAAAATCTATTTTTGATAAGGATTTGCCAAATGTGGAATTTCAACCTACCCGTAAGGATTTTGAGGGAGATATTACTATTGTGGTTTTTCCAATGTTACGTGTAGTGAAAGGAAACCCAGTGCAAATTGGGGAGCAAATTGGTGCATATTTAGAAGAACACATAGATGAGGTTGCCGGCTTTAATGTGATTAAAGGATTCTTGAATATTGTTATAAACGATTCTTTCTACTTGAATTTTTTCAATTCGATCTCAACCATACCCAATTATGGTTATGTGCAAGAGTCGGATGATGCCGTTATGGTAGAGTACTCTTCGCCAAACACTAATAAGCCATTACACTTGGGTCATATTAGAAATAACTTATTAGGATATTCCGTTGCGGAAATTTTAAAGGCATCGGGTAAAAAAGTATATAAAACTCAAATTATCAATGACCGTGGTATTCATATCTGTAAAAGTATGGTGGCTTGGCAAAAGTTCGGAAATGGGGAGACACCCATATCAACCGGACTAAAAGGCGATAAGCTGGTTGGTAATTACTATGTAGCTTTTGATAAAGCTTATAAAGAACAAATAGCGGATTTAGTTGCTAAGGGAATTGATAAAAAGGTTGCTGAAAAAGAAGCTCCTATCTTGTTAGAAGCTCAAGAAATGCTTTTAAAATGGGAAGCTGGTGATCCTGAAACCGTAACCTTATGGAAAACCATGAACGGTTGGGTATATAAAGGTTTTGAAGTTACCTATAAGAATTTAGGAGTAGATTTTGATACGCTATATTATGAAAGTGATACCTACCTTTTAGGTAAGGATGTTGTTGCGGAAGGATTAAAGAAAGGAATATTTTTTAAGAAAGAAGATGGTAGTGTTTGGATCGATTTGACCGAAGATGGATTGGATGAGAAAATTGTTCTTCGTTCAGATGGCACTGCGGTCTATATGACCCAGGATATTGGTACCGCCATACAACGTGTTAAAGATCATCCAGATGTTAATGGTATGGTGTATACTGTTGGTAATGAGCAAGATTATCACTTCAAGGTTTTGTTTTTAATTCTGCAAAAACTTGGTTTTTCTTGGTCAAAAAAACTGCACCACCTAAGTTATGGTATGGTAGATTTGCCTAGTGGGAAAATGAAGAGTAGGGAAGGCACCGTTGTAGATGCCGATGATCTTATGGCAGATATGACCCAGACCGCTGCTAATATTTCTGAGGAACTTGGTAAGCTAGAGGACTATAACGAAGAAGAAAAGCAGACGCTTTACCAAATGATAGGTTTGGGCGCTTTAAAGTACTATATTCTTAAAGTAGATCCTAAAAAGAGAATCTTGTTCGACCCAGAAGAGTCGGTAGATTTTCAAGGTAATACAGGACCTTTTATTCAGTATACCTATGCTCGTATTCAATCTATTTTGAGAAAGGCAGAAAGTATGGGTATCAATATTTCTGAAGATGCCAAAGTTTCTGAGTTACATTCAAAAGAAAAGGAATTGATCAAACAGCTTCAACTATTTCCAGAGACCATTCAATTGGCTGCAGATAATTTTAGTCCGGCATTGATTGCTAATTTTACCTATGATCTGGTAAAGGAATTTAATTCTTTCTATCAACAGGTTTCCATATTGGGAGAGGTAGATGAAGCTAAGAAAGTATTACGAGTTCAATTATCTAAAAAGGTTGCCCAGGTTATACAAGATGCATTCAAATTATTAGGCGTAGAGGTTCCTGAGCGTATGTAATTTTAAAAATTGATTCGTACGCTGGCATTGGGGGTTATACCTAATGAGATACGCTCAATAGTTTCAATGGTATTATCGTCTAGTAGTCTGTAATAGGTGTTTAATGTATTACGTCTGTTGGTGAAATTTAATACGGATACTCCAAAGATTATATTCATTTTATCATCAAATTTTAGGGTGTAATTTGCTGATGTATCTGCCCTAAAGTATTCTGATAATCTACTGCTATTTGGTTCTTCGTAATTTATTTCAGCAGGAAAAACGGTTTGATCTATTGGGTCGTTTTCGTCTGGTCGGGTAAAAGGTTTTCCCGATTTGTAATTAATGCCCATTCCTATTTTTAAATTACCAACGGTATAGTTTCCTGCAAGTGTAATAGCGTGTCTTACATCTAAATTGTTCGGAAATGTTGCAGGATCCAAAACATTGAACGTGTAGTCGTTTTTGTTGAAGGTGTAACTAAGCCAAGCACTATAATCGTTATTCTTGGTGTTGATCAGAAATTCAGCTCCTTTAACTGTATAAGATCCAATTTCACCATTAAACTGATTCTGATTTTGAAAACCTTGTGTGTATACGTTGATACCATTTACTTCCTTGTAAAAAGCATCTATGCCCACATATAATTTATTGATATCATAATTGAAACCAATAGACCCCTGTTTACTTCTTGTAATGGGCAGCGCATCACCATCAGATAAAATCCACCTTCTTTTTTCAATACCTAAAAAGTTTTGTTCTAAATCTATGATCTGATTGGTAACCTGACTTTTGTATTCCCCTAATACTTCCGTATTAAAATTTGGTAGTAGCTCATAACTGATATTGATGCGAGGTTCAAAAATGAATTCTTGAAACGTATCCAGGTTTTCTATATAGTTCAAACGACCACCAATGAATCCGTTGAGTCTCTCATCTTTTGAATTATAGTTTATTTCAGTGAATATACCATGTTTACGGATAACCCCTTTTATGTTACTTTCAAATGGAGGCTGATTAACATTTGTAGTGTTTTCAATTCCTGTTTCGGTAAATTCATAACCGTTTGTCCATTTAAGATTTTGTCTTAATAGGTAATTGGTTACAAGTTTTATGTTAGATTCTTTTACTAGATTATTTTGGATTAGTCGTTGTGCGTCATTGTTTGATATAGATAGGGCATCCAGATCATATTGAGTGTAATAGGCACTTAATTGTGATGTAAGATTACCTGTCCATTCGCTTTGTAATTCACTACCAATTGAAAAATTATCTTGATTTAGATTACTGCGGTTTGGTGCAGTGCTGTTTTCAACCGATTCAAAATAGTTTAGATTATTACTCATGGTAATCATACTGGTGCTCACCTTGTGGTATGGGTTTATTTCATAGATGAATTTGGTGGTGAAATCATAAAAATAAAATTCACTCTCTTGATTTACTTCTGAATCTTGAAAGGCTTTTTCTGAGAAGGTAGTGTAGGTTGGAGTGTTAAGGAAATCGGTATATGATCTACGGGCAGAAACTTGTAATGCTGATTTTTTACTAATTGGAATTTCACCAAAAACATCACCCGAGATTAAATTTACACCAGCTCCGCCATTGAAATTTAAAGGTAATTTGCCCATAGATGTTATGCTCAAGGTACCACTTACGCCATCACTAAATATGGCTGAGGTTCCATTTTTTATGATCGTTACGTTTTCTGTAACATAAGGGTTGAATGCAGATATTAAGCCAAAGAAATGTCCCGTTTGATACATTTTTATCCCGTCCCACAGAATAAGGTTCTGGTCATTGGTACCTCCTCTTATATTAATATCTGAAACAGTTTCATCAACACTTTTAATACCTGGTAAAGCCTGTACCGTTTGTAAAATATCTGGTTCACTAACACCTGGTAGAATGCCAAATTTTGATGGATTAATTTCAATACTGGAGTTGTCAAGCTTCTGTAAACCTGTAGTCAAAAATTGTGTTACAATGACTTCATCTAATTCTTGGTAACTCAGGGGCAAGGCAACAATGTTGCATTCTGCAGCGTTAATGAATTCTTTTGCTTTTAAGAAGGTAGGTTTGTAACCTAAATGTTTGATCTGAATTATTGCATTAATAGGAACATTGTCAAAACTGAACGAGCCATTTTCTTTTGTGATACCAGATAAGTTGGTCCCATAAATTTCAATAGTGGCACCGGGTATGGTATTCTCTTCGAAATTATCGAAAACAAAACCGCATATAGAAACAGTGGTGGCTTTGGTTAAGGTATAATAGCGATCATTAAGTTTATTAATGGTGATCCCTGTTGTATTGTTAATTTGTTTTATGATGGCTTCAAGTGAATTAGAATCAGGTGGCGGTATTTGTACGGTATCAACATCACTGTCGGCAAAAGAGAATTTTACATCATAGATCTTTTCTAATTCAGTAAGCACATTGCGCAATTGCACCAATTTTTTTGGTGAATTCTGTGCATAGCTATTTAAGCCGAATATCAGCACAAAAAATAAATAAGAAAGAGTTTTAAGGTGCTTCTTCTGCATAGAACAGCACTTTGTTCCCATCTAAGTTAAACTTAATTTGTAAAGGAACACTTATACTTTGCAGGGCAAGTTCTAGATTTTTGTTGCTAAAAGTACCCGTAAAAAGTTGAGTGGTATCAATATGTTCTGTGCTAATCTCAATATCATATTGTCTTTGAAGTTCATCTAAAACATAATGTAACGGTATACTTTGAAAAGAACTTTCCTTTGACAACCATGTAGGTTCGCCATTTACGGTAGCTTTAGATTTTCTACTATTGCCGGCAATAGTCAAAATTGAATTGCCTGCAGGTAATTTTGTTTCATTGCCATTAATGGTAACGCTAACCAAACCCTCAAAACAGGTTACTTCAAAATAATCTTTTCTATTTTCTACATTGAACTGGGTGCCTAAAACGGTAACCAGGCCTTGGGAGGTATGAACAGTAAATTTTTCTCCCTTGGCAACTTTAAAATACGCTTCGCCATCAAGGTCTACGTTTCTGTTAGAGTCCCATTTTTTTTCGTTAAAAGATAGTTCAGAGGCTGCATTCAAAATAACCTCAGAATTATCTGGTAGGGTTATGAATTTGTTTTCTGCATATGTTGTCGTAAAAGACTCGTTCAAAGTACTAAGGTAAAAGAAAGACCCGGCCAATAATACCGCAATGACCGCTGCAACACGTAGAAATGTCTTGAACGGAGTTAAAACAAAAACTTTAGGTGTTTCTGTAGTTTTACGTTGTTCAATAGTATTCCATGCTTTTTCTTTATCAAATTCAGGTGATTCTAATTTTGATGCGGACTCTTTTATTTTTCTATATGTTTCGTATGCTTCAGATTTCTCGAACTCTGCCAACTCGGCATCGGTCAGTTCATCATTAAGCCATTTTGCTAAGTAATTGTCTTGCATATTTTTAGCTTTGTTTTAGTATAACAACTAAGTTTTTGAAAACCCTACTTTTATGTTACGTATCAAGTACTAAGTACTTTATCTAATATTTTAAATTTTCACTTAATACTTTGTACTCCTTACTTAATACTATTTTTATCCTAACTCCTAACTCCTAACTCCTAACTCCTAACTCCTAACTCC